>ERZ1673743.76-NODE-76-length-159716-cov-31.223956_pt1 | contig 159716 bp, 139 predicted proteins | sample MGYA00580197_ERZ1673743 | MGnify/ENA primary metagenome ERZ1673743 (study PRJEB41218, sample SAMN15661795) | gut metagenome | host: Homo sapiens | place: Canada: London | collected 2015-08-20/2019-03-30 | study: EMG produced TPA metagenomics assembly of...
GCCAAAGTCAGGCGTCCCCTGTCTGCGGGTGTGGGTGGTAACAGCCTGCACGGCTTATTTTCCAAGGAAACTACCGCTTGTAAGCAAGCTTGTGTGAAGTTTGTGATAGGTTTCATATGACTTTCCGTCAGACAGCACTATTCACGGAGTTCCCACCACAGCCCCCAGACCGCCGCAAAAACAGCGGCTAGAGTCCGCCAAAGTCAGGCGTCCCCTGTCTGCGGGTGTGGGTGGTAACAGCCTGCACGGCTGATTTTCCAAACAAACTACCACTTGTAAGCAAGCTTACGTGGTAGTTTCCTTGAAAAATCTATCCGTGAATAGTGACAAGATATCAAAATACTGTTAGAAAATGACGTTTATGTTGTTGACACCTTTTTTAAGGGTGTCGTATAATGGGGATATGAGAAAATGGCGAAAGCCGTTACTAGAAAGAGGAGGATATTTTCATGAATTATGGTTACTTTGATGAGAAGAACCGCGAGTATGTGATCACCAGACCGGATACACCGGCTCCATGGTGTAATTACCTTGGTTCTCCGGAGTATGGTGCGATCATTTCTAACAATGCGGGTGGTTACAGCTTTGTAAAGAGCGGTGCGAACGGCCGTATCCTGCGTTATCATTTCAACAGCGATGATACACCGGGACGTTACATTTACATCAGAGATGATGAGACTGCTGATTTCTGGTCAGCTTCATGGCAGCCGGTTGGCAAGGATCTGAATGAGTACAAGAGTGAGGTTCATCACGGTACTGCATATACAACAATGTTTTCTGAGTATGCAGGTATCAAGACTCAGGCAGATTATTATGTACCTCTTGGGAAGGTTTATGAGGTTTGGAGATGTAAGGTGACAAATACCACAGACAAGCCACGTAAGATTTCTGTATTTGGTTATGCGGAGCTTTCCAATGATGATAATTACAATCAGGATCAGGTAAACCTGCAGTATTCCCTGTGTACTACCAACACATTATTCCTTGGCAACAAGATCCTGCAGCAGATCAACCTGAACTGGTATAAGGGTCCGGACGGAAGCAACGGTAAAGAGCGTTTCTTCGGCATGGCAGGTCAGAAGGTTACTTCTTACAATGGTGATAAGGAAGCATTCATTGGTATGTATCACGATTATGGCAATCCGGTTGCTGTAGAGCGTGGTGAGTGTGACGGCGTTCTCAACTACAATGAGAACAGCTGTGGTGCACTTCATACTGCACTGGAGCTTGCTCCGGGCGAGTCAAAGGAGCTTGCATTTGTACTGGGCCGTTATAAGGCGTCTGATGCAGACAAGATCCTTGCATGCTACGAGGATGTTTCTGTCTGTGACAAAGAGATTGCCGAGTTAAAGAATTACTGGCATTCTAAGCTGGATAATTTCAAGATTGATACACCAAGCCCTGCTTTCAACAGCATGGTAAATACATGGAATGCATATCAGTGCTTCCTGACCTTTACATGGTCAAGAGCTGCATCCTTTATCTACTGTGGTGAGCGTAACGGATATGGATACAGAGATACGGTTCAGGATATTCAGGGTGTCATCCATACAGATCCTGAGGCTGCACTGGACAAGATCCGTTTCATGCTGTCTGCTCAGGTAGACAATGGTGGTGGACTTCCACTGGTTCGTTTCGATCATGATGAACGTGCCGGTCATGAGGGTACACCGGATGATCCGGATTATGTAAGAGAGACAGGACATCCTGCATATCGTGCAGATGATGCACTGTGGCTGTTCCCTACTGTATTTAAATATGTTTCAGAGACAGGTAATCTGGCATTTATGGATGAGGAGATCACCTGGTCTAACGTAGATAAGAAAGCAACTGTTTATGAGCATCTGCAGAGAGCGATCGACTTCTCCATGAATCATCTGGGACCACATGGTCTTCCGGCCGGTCTTCACGCTGACTGGAATGACTGTCTGCGTCTGGGTGCACAGGGTGAGTCTTCCTTCGTAGCAATGCAGTTATATTATGCATTCTCTATCATGCGTCTTTTCGCACAGAAGAAGAATGATACCGATTATATTGCTTATCTGGACAAGACCCAGAAAGAGATCGGTGACAAGATCAACAAGCTCTGGTGGGAGGATGATCGTTTCAACCGTGGCTTCAAGGATACCGGAGAGCTTATCGGTTCCAAGAAGGATCCGGAGGCAAGTATGTGGCTGAACCCACAGTCATGGGCTGTTATTTCCGGTCTGGCTACCAAGGATCAGGCAGAGAAGGCACTGGAGTCTGTAGACCGCGAGCTGAATACCGCCTATGGTGCCAAGGTAATGGCTCCTTCTTATGTAGATCATTACTTTGATGGCGCACTGGCTGGTCTGTTCCCTCCATCAACAAAGGAGAATGGTGGTATCTTCTCCCAGACACAGGGATGGATCATTCTTGCAGAATCTCTGATGGGACATGGAAACAAGGCATTCCAGTATTTCGAGGAGAGCTCACCTTCTTCACAGAATGACAAGGCAGAGATCCGTAAGCTGGAGCCATATGTACACGGACAGTATACAGAGGGTGATGAGAGCCCATTCCATGGACGTTCTCATGTACACTGGCTGACAGGTACCGCATCTACATGTATGGTAGGCTGCGTAGAAGGTATCTGTGGTATCCGTCCTGATCTGGATGGTATCCGTATCGCGCCTTCTATTCCAAGTGACTGGAAAGAGTTTACCATGGAGAAGAATTTCCGTGGAAGCAAGCTTAAGATCAAGGTTGAGAATCCAAACGGCGCAGAGAGCGGCTGCAAGGAATTCTATGTAAATGGCGAGAAGTTCGAGGATAATTACATCCCGGCTGACAAGCTGACTCCTGTGACCGAGGTTCGTCTCGTTATGTAATTTAATATGATGCAAGGGGCAAAAGCAGATTGCAATTCCGGGCATCGGCATTATAATAAAAATCAGGCTCCACACATGGCGTACGCTGTGTGTGGAGTTTTTTTTGTACTCAAAAAGTGCAAGTGATGATTAATAAAAAGTAAAAATAAATTGACAATAAGAAGTATCAATGCTACTATTGTATATAAAGTATAAAACGAAATATAATCGTGCCGAGTTGTTGTTTTATGGGGCGAAGGAGGTGAGAGAATGTGTTATTATATAATACACAGAGAAAAAATTGTAAAAAGCGTTCTTTTTCTATAAAAAAGTGGAAGATATAGAAAAAAGAACGCCGATAAACAAACGGTTACATTATAACAGATTAATGAAAAAAATCAATATACTAATTAAATTTTTTATGAATAAAAAGAAAGGAACGAAAAATGAGGAAAATATTTTGGAAAAATATAGTCATTGCAGGTTTATTGGCAACGTTAAGCCTGACAGGCAGTATGGCAACAGATGTGAAGGCCGATTGTAAAAATACACCTTATACATATCAATCATCAAAGGATGGCAATTATAACACTACGGAATGGAGAGAAAAGGAGGTTAGCGGTTCAAAAATACCTTTCGGATATGTTTATGCGATTGCCTCTGAGGGGCAGGCATCCTCTATTATGATTAGAAAACATACTTCTAATAATAGAAATGTAGAGGCTTCTAATGGCTTTGTGACAGTTCCATATTTGACCCATACATGTATTCGTAATAATTTTGTCGCAAATTCAGATAAAGAGGTGCGATTACGAGTACGTATCAATGCAAATTCAGGGATTACCAGTGGATTTTGGAGTCCGGATACATCTCAGTCATATCCACACGTTGTAGGTTGATAAGGTTACGGGACGGAAAATTTGAAAGACAAAAGAGTGGGCGGCCAAAATTATTTTGGCCGCCTCCATAAGAAAGAGGCGAAGGAATGCAAAAGAAGAAAAAGCACTGGAAACGATATCTGTTTATGATAATCTTGCTAGGAATATATGCAATCCGTGTTATATTCGTTAATGCAGATAATGACAAGGCAAGGGTTCATTATGTAAACGAGAAGGAAACTGCCCGGACTAAAAATATGGAGATATCTATCAGTGATGCGACACTTTATGATACGCCGGCTTTTTTGGCAAAGTACAGGAATACTACGCAATATTTTTCAACATGGAGTATGTATTATCGAAATGCGGGACAACTGGATTCATTTGTGAAGGATAAGTATATTTTATGTGCACGGATGACTCTTAAAAATTGTTCTCAAAAAGTGAGAGATATTAATCTGACGACGTTCCATATCTATATAGGAGAGGGGTATCATAATGGGGTTCCGCAGGATCTGTTTAGCAGTCTGAACGGATTTGGTGGCTTGTCTATTCAGCCGGGACATGTATTTTCTTTTACGCTTGTCTATACATTAAATGAGTTAAACATTAAAAAAGAGATATATGATGACCTGGCAAATCAGGATATATCGATTTTGGTGTCTGGATATCCCAATATTCAACGTATTCGTTTAAATTCCATTAAATACGAGAAAGCAAGCGAAAAACAGAGAGATTATTACGACCAGCTGGTGGGTGTGGGATATGAACCAATTGAATGGGAAGAAGACACTAAGGAGGGAACCATGCAGGAAATCGGCGGAACCTATTGCGAAAAAGGAGTGACATTTTCTGTAGATTCCTATGATATTTCCAGAAAAGTGGATGTAAAAAAATTAAAGGGTGATGATAAAGAGACACTGCAGCATTATTTGGACAAAAAGGGAAATGTGATTCGGGGGTTGAATGAGGAGGATGCGGTTATTGTATGGATCAGATTACATGTAAAAAATCTGTCGGGACAGGAACAAATAATACCGATTCAGCCCGGTTTAGTAAAATACAATGGACATGAAACGGATGGCAATATCTATGCAGAAGCAGGAGAACATCTTCAGTTTCTCAATAACAGCAGTTTGTGTAAAATTGAGGAGGGGACAGACTCGACTGTACTATTGGGGTATTTGGTGGAAGACAATGTTTATGCGAAAGACAAAGCAAAATGGAAACCTGAGAAAAGAGCGCTTTATCTGAATTTTGCCATTGGAGCATATGAGGATGTAGATTTTAAAAAGGGAGAATATTCCTATGGAAAATTTCTGCGTGTTAAATAGAAGGAGGGGATAAGGGTGAAAGAAATGATCCGGTTTGAAGCAAAACGATGTGCCGGAAGCAGAGAAACGAAGCTGGTTGTGTTGTTTTCTTTTCTGATCGCACTGGGACATTTTTTGTCGTTTTGTATATGGTATGTGGGATATCGACAGGGAGGAGTTATGGGGGCGGAAGAGCTGAAATATATGGCAGATAACCCCGATTTCAATACCGTATATCCGGCATGCCTGTATGAAGGATTTATTGGTGGAGAAGCATACACATTTTGGAACAGTGTCTATTTCTATATTCTTCCGGTATTAGCGGCATTGCCTTTCGGATGGTCGTATTTTCAAGATGAGACCACGGGGTATTTGAGGCAGATATACAGCAGAGTCAGCAGATCACAGTATCTGACGGCAAAAATGATCGTTACATTCTGCTCAGGGGCTGTGGGAGGAGCATTGACCTACATATTAAGTTTTGCCGTCAATGCATTGTATCTTCCGGCAGTGAAACCGAATGAAGTGGCACAGCACACCTTTATTACAAATAGAATGTTTATGGCAGAGTGGTATTTTTCAAAGCCGTGGCTGTATTTTGGAGTGTATCTGCTGATCATTATGTTGTGTGGAGGTTTACTGGCAGTGAGTTCTTTGTTGATTTCCTTTGTTGCACGGAACCGCCTGATCATTTGTATGTTCCCTTTTATTTTGTATCTGTCTGCAGACTATTTACTGATGGAGTTGGGATTGGAAAAATATTCTATTGCAGGAATTATTAATCCGATGATGGCAGATTCAAAGGTGGATATGAATTTTCCTCTTATTGCAGGGATTTTTGGAATATTACTACTGTTATGTGTTTTCTCTTTTTGGTGGATAGGATGTCACAGAAAAAAGATCATTTAAACGTTAAAGACGGAACATGCTGATTGTTTGAAGAGGAGAAATTGATGAATATTACAATAAAAAACCTGACGAAGAAAATAAAAAAAGAAACCGTGTTAAAGGATATCAATCTGGAATTTCATGGAGGAAAGATTTATGGTCTGCAGGGAAAGAATGGCTGCGGAAAAACGATGCTGATGCGCTGTATTGCCGGTCTGGTCCATCCGGAACAGGGAGAGATCATTATTAATGGGAAAGTGCTTCATAAAGATATGAGTCTGCCGGAAAGTATAGGACTTTTAATTGAAAATCCGGCGTTTCTTCCACAATATACAGGATTGCAGAATCTGAAGATACTGGCAGATCTTCAGGGAGGGATTTCCTATGGTGAATTGGAGGAACTGCTGGAAAAAGTGGGCTTAAAGGATTGTACCAAAAAGAAGTTCGGAGCATATTCACTTGGAATGAAGCAAAGGCTTGGAATTGCTGCAGCGATTATGGGGAAGCCGGACATTATCATTCTGGATGAGCCGATCAATGCGATTGATGAAAATGGTGTGGAGGAAATCCGTCAGTTGATCCTGGGCTTGCGGTCAGAGGATAGAATTATCATTATCGCATGCCATGACCGGGCAGAGATGGAGCTTTTGGCAGACGAGGTTATTGTGATGGAGAACGGAGAAGTGATAGAAGAAAAGGGGTGGAAGAATGCAGATGTGGAAAATGTACAAGCATGATCTGACAGAGGGGATTGGCAGGCGGTCTGTTTATCTGGTGCTTCCTGTTATGATTTCTTTATTTTCCTGCATTGGTATGCATTACAAGCTGGTACAGTTTCAGCGTATCAATGAAAAGCTGGGAAACGGTACCTGGATGGATTACTGGATGTATTTTATCCAGGGAGGAAAGCAGTATAAGTTTTCTATTTTTAATTTTTTTGAAATGCCGGTTCGGTGGATCTGCTTTTATGTACTCTTTTTGGTCTGTTTAAATAATTATCCCATGAATGATCTGAAAAAAATGGGCACACAGATCATTATCCGGTCAGGCAGCAGGCTTCGCTGGTGGATTTCGAAGTTTTTGTGGTTGGTGACCTATGCAGTGGTATATACCGGAATATGTATGCTGGTTGTTGCTTTGTATACACTGGCGAATGGCGCAAGCCTGAATCTCCATTTGACAATGTCTGTGGCGATGGTCTTTACAAAAAAAAGTTTTTTACTGTGCAGTCTGTTGAGGCTGTTATGTATTGCGGTAGTGCAGCCGGTTTTGCTTTTAGTTCTGTTGGGGACGATTCAGATGGCATTATCAATGAAAATTTCAGAAATCAGCGCATTTATAATTCTGTTTGCGGGTCTGGTGATCTCAACATATAAAAGAAACCTTGTGCTTTTCGGAAACTGGGGAATGCCGTATCGCATGTTTCCGGCAGCCAAACAGGGATTGGACCCAAAGCTTTGCCTGGTCTTGTTGTGTGGTTTCATAGTTATTTTGTTTGTTGCCGGTTATTTACTATGTAATAAGAGAGATATCCTGGAGGAGAGGCGCGATATCTGAAGATAAATATAAATTTGGATAACAGATAAAAAGTTATCCGGTCCAATACTAAAACAGGGTCTGCATTTCCGGTGTAACACCGGAAATGCAGACCCTGTTTTGTATGTATTTAATCTGCTTTTACTGCTCAAATAATGCGGCAATATCATTGACAGACTTTGTAACCTCGGCAACAGATTTTTCGATATCACCGTAAATGGTAGCTGACTGGGAAGAAAGCTCGCCCATGCTCTTTGCAACAACGGCAAATCCGACGCCTGCCTCGCCGCTTCTGGCTGCCTCGATGGAAGCGTTCTGAGAAAGCATTTTCTGCTTGTTGGCAATGGATTTCAGAGAGTGTGTATTGGCATTAATATCCTGAATGATATCAATAGTGAGCATTACTTCATTATGAAGCTGAGTAAAGCGATCGCCGTTCGTGTAACGGAAATACTCCAGATTTACTAACTGGTTGACGATCTCTCCTAAGAGTTCGGCAGATGCCCGGATTCGTTTTTCGGTGCTTACCGGTACCTGGTGAACTGCCTGCACATAGGCATCCTCATTTATGCCAAGCTCACGGGCAGTCTGACGGAATTTTTCGTCCTCCGGTTCCTGTGGCAGAACCTGTCCTCCGATAATAGCTCCGACCTTTTCATCGTTCAGCATAATGTCAATGGCAAAGTCCATCAGCCCGGCATGACAATAATAAGTGCCGGTACATTCATTGTCACATTTTACACAGCGGCGGTTGCCCTCTACGGAATTACGTGTATATTTCATACAGAAATCTGTGAAATTGCTGCCTTCTGTGATGTACTCGCCGTTTTTTCCAACCGCAATTGCAGCAAGTCCTGTCGCATCGGAAAAAGCATCCTGAATTTTCTGCAATTTGCCTAAGTCCATAAAATCTTTTAACTCCATATGTATTCTCCTTTTCTCATTTATTCGTCCTGAAAGGCGTTCGCTGATAATTTAGATCATTAACTGTATTTTACTACAAAGGGAGTATAATTGCAATTATTTCAAGGGAATGATCTGCTGTTTTTCTTGACGTTATGATGGTGGTATGTTTTAATGATTAGAAGAAGATGCGGAGGTGTTTGGCATATGAGTACGAGAGTTTCTTTGTCTATGGACAAGGATTGGAGTTTCCATCCGGGAGACGTAAAAGAGCCGCTTCAGATGACTCATAGTTATATATATAATACTTCAAAAGCCGGAGCCTGTCCCGGAGTACCACAGGAGGACTTTGACGCAAGAGAATGGGAGACGGTCAACCTGCCTCATGACTGGGCTGTCAGACAGCCTTTTTCAGAGGCTTCGGCGGCAAACTGGGGATATAAATCCGGTGGAAAGGCATGGTACCGGAAGGTGTTTGCAATTCCGGAAAAGTACCGGGATAAGGAGCTTACCATAGAGTTTGAGGGGGTTGCTACCCACGCCGTTGTATATTTTAACGGTTCCGTGATCCATCGGAATTTTTCTGCTTATACACCATTTCAGATTGATATTTCAGACCGGGCACATTTTGGCTCCAGACCCAATGTGCTGGCAGTGTTTGTGGATGCAGATGTCTGGGAGGGATGGTGGTATGAAGGAGCAGGCATATACCGCCATGTCTGGCTCAACATCAAGAATCCCATCCATATTCCGCAGTATGGACTTTCCATACGGATGGAGGAGACTTCGGAGAATACATGGAAAGTAAATTTATTTACCAATGTGTGTAACCAGACGGACAAGGACACAGAGGTAAGGATCTCCACCACGTTAGTTGACCCGGATCAGGAGCTGGAGGTCAATATCAATAATGAAGGCGTGATCTGTGAGGCCGGGGAGGAGTCCCAGGTGGAGACAGAGTTTACCATAGAGGATCCCAAGGTGTGGGATATAGAGGAACCTAATATATATGAGGTGATCACCAAGGTTTTTGTGGAGGACGAGCTGGTGGATTCGGACAGGACCGTTTGTGGTTTTCGTACGATTGCTATGGACCCGGAGAAGGGATTTCTTCTCAACGGTCGTCCGGTGAAGTTATTTGGAACCTGCAATCATCAGGACTTTGGAGGGATAGGAGTAGCGGTGCCGGATTCGTTACACGAGTACCGGATCGAGCGGTTAAAGGCAATGGGCTCTAATGCTTACCGATGTGCTCATGGACTGCCGCATAAGGAGCTTCTTGACGCCTGTGATAAAATGGGTATGCTTGTGATTGATGAGAATCGCAATTTTGAAACCTCGGAAGAAGGATTGGAGCAGCTTCGGACCATGGTGCTTCGTGACAGAAATCATCCATCGGTCATTATGTATTCGATCTTTAACGAGGAGCCTTTGCAGGGAACGGAGGAAGGCAGGCGTATGGCGCATACCATGCGGGAGGAGATCCGTGCGCTGGATGATACAAGATTTGTGACGGGAGCGATGCATGGAGGCATTGGTCTGGAGGAAAGTGCTGTGGATTCTCTGGATGTATGTGGTATTAATTATCAGACAGAGCAGTACGACAGCTTCCATAAGAAGCATCCGGATATGCCGGTGTTTGCCAGTGAATCCACATCCTCGTTTTCTGTAAGAAGCTGTTACGAGGACAATGAGGAAACGCATATGATCAGCAGCTATGATGAGCATGCAGCAGACTGGGGCAGAACGGTCCGGCAGACCTGGAAGGACATTATGGCGAGGGATTTTATGGCGGGAGCTTTTATGTGGACCGGTTTTGATTATCTTGGAGAACCGACACCGTATACATGGCCGTCTGTTTCTTCTTATTTTGGAATGATGGACACCTGCGGTTACGCAAAGGATGCCTTTTATATGGCAAAGGCAATCTTTTCCGGAAAGCCGGTGTGTCATGTGCTGCCACACTGGAATCATCGCGGAAAAGAAGGACAGATCATCCGGGTGATGTCCCACACCAACTGTGAAGAAGCAGAGCTTATAGTGAACCGCAAATCCTACGGAAGAAAGAAAATTGATCTTTTTGAGCAGGCGGAATGGCAGGTGCCATATCAGCCGGGATATATTGAACTGATCGGATACCGGGACGGGATCAAGGCAGCCCATGATGTGAAGATCACCACGGGAGAGCCGGTGCGGTTAAAGATTGTGCCATGGCACCGTGGAATGTATAATGATGGCAGGGATGCGATGCCGGTGAATATTTATGCCGTGGATGAAAAGGGACGTGGAGTACCGGATGCTTCCTTTGAAATCGACATTAATGTAGAGGGTGGTGTGATCCTTGGAACCTGCAATGGTGATCCTACCTGTCATGAGGATTTCGGATCAGGTCACAGGAGTCTGTTTAACGGCAGATGCCAGGCAGTTGTTCAGGCGGAGGAGGGTGCCAGTCAGATGGTGATCTCTGCAGTAGCTCCGGAGGTGGAGTTTGGCAGCCTGATGATTCCTCTTTCTACGAGAAAGACGGAGCCTTTTGTGGAAAGCATCCGCCAGCAGTATCTGACCGGTTGGAAGATGACAGCGGAGCTTTACGAGGAGAAGCCGGACGTCAATATGCATGTGGACGAGTTTGACATGAATACGTGGATGGATGTGCAGGTAGATGAAAAGGCGGGAACCCCGGCGATTTTTGAAGATCAGGAAGGAAAGTATGGTATATATCGTATCAGAACCCATATTCCGGATAGGATCAACGGCAGGCTGCCAGTGCTTCATTTTGAAAGTGTCTGGGGACAGTGCAGCGTTTATGTAAATGGTGAGCTGCGGGCGGAAACCTCCAATGAATGGCCGGGACCGCTTGATGTGGACATGCAGGAAAAGGATACCGGCACAGCGGAGATCCGTGTATTGGTAAAAAGCCTGAATTTTCATGCCGGGCTTCACTCTATGGTGGTTTTTCGATAAAGATGTATGAATTAGTTTAAAATAAAATCAGAAATGAGGATTATTATGAACAGACAGACAGATGTTGTGATCGTAGGTACAGGGGCAGCAGGACTTTTTTGTGCTCTGAAGCTTCCGGCACAATATAAGGTACTGATGCTCACAAAGGACGAGGTGGATCAGAGTGACTCCTTTCTGGCACAGGGAGGAATGTGTATGCTGCGAGGCGAGGAGGATTATGACAGTTATTTTGAGGATACAATGAAAGCAGGTCATTATGAAAACAATAAAGCATCCGTTGATGTTATGATCCGTTCTTCCAATCAGATTGCACAGGATCTGATCGGTTATGGTGTGGATTTTGAGAGAGATGGAGATGAACTGGCGTTTACCAGAGAGGGAGGCCATTCCAGACCCAGGATTCTTTTTCATGAGGACATTACCGGAAAGGAGATCACCAGCAAGCTTCTGGCAAGAGCACAGGAGAGAGAAAATATCACGATTCTGGACCATACCATGATGTTGGATATTATCTGTGGAGAGGATGGCTGCGAAGGACTGGTGATCCGGGAGGCAGATGGAACGCTTGGAACTGTACAGGCAGGATATACGGTATTTGCCTGTGGTGGACTGGGAGGGCTTTATAAGCACTCTACCAATTTCCGTCACATTACCGGAGATGCGTTGGCAATCGCACTGCGTCATGGAATCGAAATGGAGCATATTGATTATATCCAGATCCATCCGACGACTCTTTATTCGGAGAAGCCGGGACGTCGTTTCCTGATTTCTGAGTCTGTCCGGGGAGAGGGAGCAATCCTTCTCAATAAAAAGGGAGAGCGTTTTGTGGATGAACTTTTGCCGAGGGATGTGGTGACGGCAGCGATCCATAAGCAGATGGCAGAGGATGATATGCCATATGTGCGCCTTTCACTGGAGAGGATTCCTGAGGAGGAGATCCGCAGTCATTTTCCAAACATCTGTCAGCGGTGTCTGGAGGAAGGATATGATGTAACAAAGGAGCCGGTACCGGTGGTGCCTGCACAGCATTATTTTATGGGCGGTATCAAGGTGAATCTGTCCAGTATGACATCCATGGAACGTCTTTATGCGGTAGGTGAGACCTCCTGTAACGGAGTTCATGGTGCAAATCGTCTGGCAAGTAATTCTCTTCTGGAATCTATGGTGTTTGCGGATCGTTCCGCAAAGGAAATTACAGAGAAAAAACTGCCGGAGCCAAAGGATATTGCAGGAATGACAGATCTGTCAGCCTATGGGGATCCGGAGAAACTGAAGGCAGATTATAAGCAGTTAGTTTTAAATGAAATTGAAAAGGAGAAAAAGAGACATGAGTGATACAACATTTATGAAGATGAATGCGGACCGTTATATCCGTCTGGCGTTGGAGGAGGACATTACAAGTGAGGATATTTCTACCAATTGTGTAATGCCGGAGTACCAGAAGGGACAGGTGGATCTGATCTGTAAGCAGGATGGAGTGATCTGTGGTCTGTGGGTTTTCCAGAGAGTATTTGAGCTGCTGGATGATACGGTTGCTTTTGATATGAAGGTGAAAGAGGGAGACTTCGTTCATGCGGGAGATCTTATGGCTGTTGTTACAGGAGATATCCGTGCGCTTTTGTCAGGAGAGAGAACAGCGTTAAATTATCTTCAGAGAATGAGTGGAATTGCCACATATACTCATGAGATCGCTAAGCTTTTGGAGGGCAGCAGCACGACACTTCTGGATACACGAAAGACCACGCCGAATATGCGTCTGTTTGAAAAATATGCCGTAAAGGCAGGCGGTGGCAGCAATCATCGTTATAATCTGTCGGACGGCGTAATGCTCAAGGACAATCATATTGGTGCGGCTGGAAGTATTACAAAGGCAGTCCGGATGGCAAAGGCATACGCATCCTTTGTGCACAAGATCGAGGTTGAGGTGGAGACACTGGATCAGGTAAAGGAAGCGGTAGAGGCAGGTGCCGATATTATCATGCTGGATAATATGACACCGGACAAAATGAAAGAAGCTGTAAAGCTCATTGACGGCCGGGCTTTGACAGAGTGCTCCGGTAATGTTACAAGAGAGAACATTCAGAATATGATCGATGTGGGTGTAGATTATGTGTCCAGTGGTGCACTGACACACTCTGCTCCGATCATGGATATTTCACTGAAAAATCTTCACGCAATATAAGGATGCAACGGATACGGATTTCGTCAGAAAAGAGGAGAAAAATGCAGGAGACAAATATAGAACAGTTAAAAAAGGAGATACTGGAGTTAAAGGAAAAGCAGGATGCAGTTATTCTTGCGCATTATTATGTAGATGGTGAGGTACAGGCGATTGCGGATTATGTAGGTGATTCTTATTTCCTGAGCAAGCTTGCCATTGAATTGAAGGAGCAGACAATTATATTCTGTGGTGTATCCTTTATGGGAGAGAGTGCCAAGGTGCTTAATCCCGGCAAGAAGGTCGTGATGGCGGATGAATTTGCAGACTGCCCGATGGCACATATGGCAGAGGTGGCAAAGATTGAGGAAGTGCGTAAAGAGTGGGATGACATTGCCGTTGTCTGCTATGTGAATTCCACCTCTGAGCTGAAAGCACATTCGGATGTCTGCGTGACATCTTCCAATGCCATTAAGGTGGTGCGTAATCTCAAAGAAAAAAATATTTATTTTATTCCGGATGAAAATCTGGGCCGTTATGTAGCGGAGCAGCTCCCGGAGAAGCATTTCATTTTCAATGACGGTTTCTGCCATGTACATAAAAGCATTCATGCGGATGAGTTATTAAAGGCAAAGGAGGCACATCCGGAGGCAGAAGTGCTGACCCATCCGGAATGTACCGGAGATGTGCTGGAGCTTTCGGATTTCATTGGAAGTACCTCACAGATCATAGACTATGCGACAGAGAGTACTGCAAAGGAGTTTATTATTTGTACGGAGATGGGTGTCTTTTATGAACTGGCACAGAAGAATCCGGACAAGAAGTTCTATTCAGTAGGACATCGTCAGTTTTGTCCAAACATGAAAAAGATTACATTAGAAAAGGTAAAAAATGCTTTGGAAACACTGCAGCCGGAAATGATCGTGGATCCGGAAATTGCAGAAAAATCCTGCAAGCCATTGGAGAAAATGTTGGAGCTGGCAGCAAAGTAAAAGGTCAACGGAGGGTATCCAATATGTTTGGTTTGATTGATAAGCTGGAGAAAGAGGAATGTCTGGAGCGTGAGGAGTGGATCACGCTCCTTTCTGCGTGCGGAGATGAAAAGCTGCGGGACTATGCGGCACAGAAGGCAAGAACCGTGGCACAGGGGGTTTTTGGAACGGATATCTATGTCCGCGGCCTGATCGAGTTCAGTAACTACTGCAAAAACGATTGTTATTACTGTGGAATCCGCCGTAGTAATCTGGGGGCAGATCGTTACCGGCTGTCGATGGAGGACATTCTGGCCTGCTGTGAGGAAGGCTGGGAGCTGGGATTTCGCACCTTTGTCCTGCAGGGGGGAGAGGATGGCTTCTACCGGGATGAATGGTATGAGGAGCTGATCCACGAGATCAAACGGAAATATCCGGCATGTGCCATTACGTTATCTGTGGGAGAGAGAACAAAAGAGACATATCGCAGATGGTATGAGGCGGGAGCAGATCGTTATCTTCTGCGTCACGAGACAGCAGATGATGCCCATTACCGCACTATGCACCCGGAGGAAATGTCTCCGGTTCACAGGAAGGAATGTCTTTATGCCCTGAAAGAGATCGGTTATCAGGTGGGTTGTGGTTTTATGGTGGGATCTCCGGGACAGGGACCGGAGCAGCTTGCACAGGATATGGAATTTATTCACGAACTGAAGCCTCATATGGTAGGGATCGGACCTTTTGTACCGGCAGCGGGGACTCCCTTTGCGAAGGAGACGCAGGGAAGTCTTGAGCTGACTCTTTTTATGTTGAGCTTATTGCGTCTTCAGGAAAAAAGAGTGCTGCTTCCGGCGACCACGGCACTGGGAACCATTCATCCTCTGGGACGGGAAATGGGGATACAGGCGGGGGCTAATGTCGTGATGCCTAATCTGTCACCGGTGGCCGTGAGAAAGAAATATGCCCTGTATGATCACAAGATCTGTACCGGGGAGGAGGCGGCAGAATGCCGTGGTTGTCTGAACCGCCGTATGGAATCCATCGGATACCGGATCGTTACGGACCGTGGGGATTCTCCGTATTGTTGCGAAAGGCCGGAAACAGAAATATTTTAATGATTGGGAGTTTCTGTCAGAAATGGTAAAATCGAACATATGTACTTGAAAAACAAAATAAATCATGCTATGATAACGTATCAGAAACAGACGGTTATCATGTAGAAAGGCATGGTTTATTATGGCAAAACATAAAGAATTACAAAAATATATAAAGATCCGCAAGGCAGCAGAGCACAATCTCAAGGAGATCGATCTGGACGTGCCGAGAGATGAGTTTGTCGTGTTTACAGGACTTAGCGGTTCTGGAAAGTCCTCTTTGGCATTTGATACGATCTATGCAGAGGGGCAGCGTCGTTATATGGAGTCGTTGTCTTCGTATGCACGTCAGTTTCTGGGGCAGATGGAGAAGCCGAATGTTGATTCTATTGAGGGGCTTCCGCCGGCGATTTCCATCGATCAGAAGTCCACAAACCGGAATCCGAGGTCTACGGTGGGTACGGTGACAGAGATTTATGATTATTATCGTTTGCTGTATGCCCGGATCGGAATTCCCCATTGTCCAAAGTGCGGCAAGGAGATTTATGCACAGACGGTAGATCAGATGGCAGATGAGATCATGGAGCTTCCGGAGGGAACCAGGATCCAGCTTCTTGCACCTGTTGTGAGGGGGCGTAAAGGCCAGCATGTCAAGGTGTTTGAATCTGCCCGTAAAAGCGGTTATGTACGTGTTGTTGTGGATGGTCACTTATATGAATTGTCTGAGGAGATCTCCCTGGAGAAAAATAAAAAGCATAATATAGAGGTTATGGTGGATCGTCTCGTGGTGAGAGAGGGGATCAGGAAGCGTCTTGTGGATTCCATCGAAAATGTACTCAAACTGTCTGACGGATTGATGATCGTTGACATTCCGGGAGGCGAACAGATGAGCTTCAGTCAGAGCTTTTCATGTCCGGACTGCGGGATCAGTATTGACGAGCTGGAGCCTAGAACCTTCTCTTTCAATAATCCGTTTGGAGCGTGTCCGGTCTGTCATGGTATCGGTGTCAAAATGGAGTTTGATGAGGCGCTGATGATCCCGGATCCGTCCCTGAGTCTGGCAGAGGGGGCACTGGTGGTCAATGGCTGGCAGTCAGCAAAGGACACCAGCAGCTACAGCAGGTGTATACTGGATGCGTTGGCGGATTCTTATGGATTTGATATCAATACTCCATATGAGGAGCTTCCGGAGGAGATCCGTCATATGCTGATGCACGGTACCGATGGCAGAGTGGTCAAGGTGAAGTACCGTGGACAGAGAGGTGTCGGAGTATATGATGTTGCATTTGAGGGGGTCATCAAAAATGTCCAGAGACGTTACCGGGAATGTGGATCTGAGCGCATGAAAAAAGAATATGAGAGTTTTATGCGGATCACGCCATGTGCAGAGTGTGGAGGCAAACGTCTGAAGTCTGAGGCTCTGGCCGTAACTGTCTGGGACAAAAATATCGCTGAGGTGACAGAACTTTCTATCAGCAAGCTGATGGATTTTATGCAGGGTCTGGAGCTGACACCACATCAGCTTGCCATTGGAAAGCTGGTGCTGCGGGAGATTAAAGCACGCCTGCAGTTTCTGCTGGATGTGGGGCTGGAGTATCTGACTCTGGCGAGAGCCACAGGATCACTGTCCGGAGGTGAGGCACAGAGAATTCGTCTTGCAACACAGATCGGTTCTGGTCTGGTAGGTGTGGCATATATATTGGATGAGCCAAGTATTGGTCTCCATCAGAGGGACAATGACAAGCTGATCCAGACGTTGAAGAAACTCAAGGATCTGGGCAATACGCTGATCGTGGTGGAGCATGATGAGGATACTATGTATGCGGCAGATTATATTGTGGATATCGGTCCGGGAGCAGGAACTCATGGAGGTGAGGTGGTTGCTGCCGGCAGCGTAAAAGATATCATGAAGTGTAAGGAATCTGTGACCGGAGCATATTTAAGCGGCCGGATCCGGATTCCGGTACCGTCAGAGCGGCGGGAGCCGACGGGGTGGATCACGGTCCGGGGAGCCAGAGAAAATAACCTCAAAAATATTGATGTTTCGTTTCCGTTGGGTGTTATGACATGTGTAACCGGCGTATCCGGATCAGGAAAGAGCTCTCTGGTCAATGAGATATTGTATAAGGAGCTTGCAAGAAAGCTGAACCGTGCCCGTTTTATTCCGGGGAAGCATGACTGCGTTGAGGGGCTGGAGCAGCTGGATAAGGTGATCAATATTGATCAGTCGCCGATCGGCAGGACGCCGAGATCAAATCCGGCCACATACACCGGAGTATTTGATATGATCCGTGACCTTTTTGCTTCCACTCAGGAGGCAAAGGCAAGAGGCTACAAAAAGGGGCGTTTCAGCTTCAATGTCAAGGGAGGACGATGCGAGGCATGCCAGGGTGACGGTATCATCAAGATTGAGATGAATTTCCTGCCGGATATCTATGTGCCATGTGAAGTCTGCGATGGCAAGAGATATAACCGGGAAACTTTGGATGTAAAGTATAAAGGGAAGAATATATTCGAAGTGCTTGATATGACAGTAGAGGAGGCGATGAGCTTTTTTGAGCCGATTCCGTCAATCTACCGCAAGATCAAGACATTATATGACGTGGGACTTTCTTATGTGAAGCTGGGACAGCCGTCTACGACGCTGTCCGGAGGTGAGGCACAGCGTATCAAACTTGCTACGGAACTCAGCCGCAGAAGCACCGGAAAGACAGTTTATGTGCTGGACGAGCCGACGACCGGTCTTCATTTTGCAGATGTCCACAAGCTGATCGATATCCTGCATCGTCTGGCAGAGGGGGGCAATACTGTTATTGTTATTGAACACAATCTGGATGTGATCAAGACAGCCGACTATATTATTGATATTGGTCCGGAGGGAGGAGACCGGGGAGGTACCGTGATCGCCCAGGGCACACCGGAGGAGGTGGCAAGGATGCCGCAGTCCTATACGGGATACTACATTCAGAAGATGATCGACAAAGATAAAAAGCAATAGAGGAGGCTATGGATGGAATCAGAAAATACATTTTTTGCTATGATGGCAAGGATGAAATTTATTAACCGCTGGGCTTTAATGCGCAACTCTTACGAAGAAAATATCAGTGAGCATTCTATGGAAGTGGCTATGATCGCCCATGCACTGGCAATTATTGGAAATAAACGTCTGGGCAGGCGGTATCCGGCAGAAAAGATTGCCATGATCGGTTTGTACCATGACTGCACAGAGATCATTACCGGGGATATGCCGACGCCGATCAAGTATAAAAACGACAAGATACAGGAGGCCTACAAGGAGATTGAGGCAGGGGCGGCAAGACGTCTCCTGCAGCGTCTTCCGAAAGACCTGAGAGATGCCTACGAGCCATACCTTTTGGAAACGGAGACGGATGAGGAGGAACGGCGGCTGGTGAAGGCAGCGGACAAGCTTTCCGCACTGATCAAATGTATTGAGGAGCAGAAGGCGGGCAATCAGGAGTTCCTTAAGGCAAAGGAGACATTGCAGAAGGCAGTGGAGGCGTTGGATTGTCCGGAGGCAGATATATTCTGCCAGGAATTTCTGCCGCATTATTATAAGACTTTGGACGAATTGTAGGTTGCGATATCCGCTCTTGTATGCTAAAATTAAATTATCTATCTGGAATTTCAGGTGTAACAGCAACAGTGAGTGGAGACGAAGAACATGAGTGAAAAGCCATATAATGAAAATGCCTATAACGGATTTGCTTATTGTTACGATCTTTTTATGGATAATATTCCATATGACATGTGGGCAGAGTATCTTTATGGGATTTTTCGGGAACAAGGAATCACAGAGGGCACACTGCTGGAGCTGGGATGTGGTACGGGAACCATGACAGAGCACATGAGATCGAAGGGCTATGACAGTATTATAGGACTGGACTGCTCGGAAGATATGCTTATGGTAGCAAGGGACAAGGATATCCCGGATGTGTTGCTGATACAGCAGGATATGAGAAAACTGGATCTGCCTTATCAGGTGGATGCGGTTTACTGCGTGTGCGACGGAATGAATTATTTATTGGAACCACAGGACCTGCAGAAGGTGTTTGACAGGGTGAAACGCTTTCTGAAAGCCGGTGGTGTTTTTGTATTTGACATGAAAACCAGGCACTTCTATCAGGACGTGCTGGGAAACCGTATGATTGCAGAGAATCGTGATGATGCCAGTTTCCTGTGGGAAAATGAATATCACGAGGATACCGGGATCAATGAATATCTTTTGACAGTATATCAACTGGAGGACGAGGAAAGAGATCTGTTTTCACGGTGCGACGAGCTGCATTACCAGAAAGCGTATGAGCCGGACGAGGTGAGGCAGTTGATTCAGACAAGCGGTCTTGAGTGTTGTGAAGTATATGAGGCATTTACGAAAAAGTCTGCGACTCCGGATAGTGAGCGGGTATACTTTGTAGTAAAAAATAAATAACCTAGGAAACACAGAGTTATTTTTAGACGAAATAATATTTCTGCATTTTGCAGAGAGTGACAGGAGTGAAGAACAATGGCAGAAAATAAAGATTATATTGTAAGAGCAACTGCAGCAGAGCAGCAGCTTCGTGTGTTTGCGTGTACCACAGGAGGACTTGTGGAGAAAGCACGCGAGATTCACAATCTGAGTCCGGTGGCGGCTGCGGCGCTGGGAAGACTGCTTACGGCAGGAAGTATGATGGGTTGCATGATGAAGGGCGATAAGGATGTGCTGACACTTCAGATCGAGTGTGGCGGTCCTATTGGCGGTATTACCGTGACGGCGGATGCTGCAGCTAATGTCAAGGGATATGTAAAGAATCCCCAGGTAATGCTTCCGCCGAACAGCAAAGGAAAGCTGGATGTTTCCGGGGCAGTTGGACCGGGATTTTTAAATGTGATCCGTGATATCGGCCTGAAAGAGCCGTATAATGGTCAGACACATCTGGTATCCGGAGAAATTGCAGAAGATCTGACATATTATTATGCTGCCAGCGAGCAGGTACCTTCCTCTGTGGGACTGGGAGTTTTGATGGAGAAGGACAACCATGTAAAACAGGCCGGAGGATTTATCATTCAGGTTATGCCAAATGCGGATGATGCCGTGATCGACCGTCTGGAGAAACGGCTGGGAGAGGTCGATTCGGTGACAAAGCTTTTGGAGCAGGGCATGACACCGGAGGATATTATTCGATATCTGATGGATGGGATGGATATTGATTTCCTTGATACAATACCGACACAATATCATTGTAACTGCTCCAGAGAGCGCGTATCCCGCGCCATTGCAAGTATAGGCAGGAAAGATCTTCAGGAGATGATCGATGCGGGAGAACCGGTGGAAGTGAACTGTGATTTCTGTGGTTCACATTATTTATTTGATACAGAGGATTTAAAGCAGATGCTGAAATAAGAAATGAGGGAGAAAATGGACAGAAGGTATAAAGGATTGATCATTGCCGGCATATTTTTGCTGGGTGTCGTTGTATTCTGCAAGGTACAGCAGAGAGGTGGCATTACATATGCTACTGCTGTGGGTACCGTGCGCACCGGAAAAAGCCTTAATGTCCGCAAGGGACCTGGGACAAATTATGCCTGTCTGAAAAAAGGCAGTACAACGGTAAGACTGAAAAACGAAGAGCAGGTTACGATTCTGGCACAGAACAAAAAATGGTATAAGATCCGTTTAAAAAAGCAGTCCAAAAAGCTGGTGGGATATGTTCCTATGAAAAATCTTGCTGTTATGAGCGGTGATATGAATTCTGAGGTATATGGAACGGCATACCCGTCTGCTGTGCTGGTTCGAAGCAGAGCTGTCCGTAGTGGAAGCCTTATGAGAGTGGATGGTGCTGCCGTCCGTCTCTCCAAAAATAAAAAGGTCCGTATCCTTTCGGAATCCACAATGTATGGTGTGAAGTATTACAAAGTATCCTTTACCTACAATGGAGATAAAACAGAAGGATATGTGCCTGCAGATTCGATTAAAGCAGATTATCAGTCAGCGATGCCGGGAGTAATCTCGACCTCCAGACAGGTTACATTAAAGAAAAAAGCCGGGTCAACAGAGATTGTGAAGGCCGATGGAACTTCGATCATTATGAAAAATGGTACAGAGGTTCTGATGCTTTCTGAGAAGATTGTTTCCGGTGTGAAGTATATTTGTGTGGATGTTACATATAACAAAGAGGTATACCGGGGTTATGTGACGGCAAATCTGGTCCGCTTCAAAACAGTCCAGGTTGAGGATGTGGTGAATGGTGAGCAGGAAAATCTTTTTGTGGAAAAGACAACTCCGGCACCGGCAAAGACACCGGAACCGGAAAATACAGCAGCTCCTTCTTACAATAGCACAGACAACAGTACAGGAAGCACAACGGTTCTTAATGACAAAGAGTTCAAACAGGAAATGATCAAACAGGGCTTCCCTAGCAGCTATATTACTGCACTGCAGGCTCTTCATGAGAAGTATCCAAAGTGGAGCTTTAAGGCTTATCAGACGGGAATTGACTGGTCTACAGCTGTAGATAACGAAGGCAGAGTAGGACTGAATCTGATCTCCAACAGTAAATCCGGTGATTGGAAATCCCAGGAGGAGGGAGCATATAATGCTTCCACAGGAACATATATACCGTTTGATGGTTCTACATGGGTAACTGCTTCTGAGAAGGCAGTCCGTTACTATATGGATCCAAGGAACTTCCTGAATGAGAGTGGCATTTTCCAGTTTGAGAGTCTGGAATATCAGAAGGGTACACAAAATCAGAGTGGTGTAGAAAATGTACTAAAGAATACACCGATGTACAAAGCATCCTATGAATATGTGGACGATACCGGAAAATCCGTAACGACGACATATTCCAAGACATTTATGGATGCAGCAGCTCTTTCAAGTGTTAGTCCGTATCATCTGGCATCCCGTGTGAAGCAGGAGGTTGTAACAGGATCAACCAGTATGAGCTCTTCCGTATCTGGTACCGTGAAAGGGTACGAGGGAATTTACAATTTCTACAATATCGGTGCCAACAATAGTACGAAAGCAGGAGGCGCAGTAGCGAACGGTCTTGCGTGGGCCAATAAGGATACTACATATCTGCGTCCATGGAATACGCGGTATAAGGCGATCGTTGGCGGTGCACAGTATCTGGGCAGTAACTACATTAATATCGGACAAAACACATTATATCTCCAGAAGTTTAATGTGACGGCCAATAATACTTATAATCATCAGTATATGTCCAATATTGAGGCTCCGTGGAGTGAGGCATTAAAGACAGCGGAGGCGTATGGTACAGACAAGGCAGATATGAGTCTTGTATTTTCCATTCCGGTATATTCCGGTATGCCATCAGTGGTATGTCCGATGCCATCGGGAGAGACACAGCAGACAGTCAGTACCAACAATTATCTCAAGTCATTATCGGTGAAGGGATATTCCTTTCAATCACCGTTTAAGTCCGGGGATGATGGTCACGAGGCATATAGCCTTAAGCTCAATAAAAGGGTCAGTTCCATCCGCATCAATGCCAGTCCGGTCAGTTCGGCGGCAAAGGTGTCCGGCAGCGGTAAAAAGAAGCTGGCACCTAAGGTCAAATCGAAGACGTATGTTGTGAAGGTCAAAGCGGAAAGTGGGGATGTCAGAAAGTACAAGATTAAGGTAAAACGTAAAAAATAAAGTTGCATTGATAACAGAAAATGATAAGGAGCACAGCAATGAAGAGCAGATTCAGAAAATGGTTTATATTTTTATTTCTGGTATTTGCGGGGTGTCCCATGATGAAAACGGAGGCACAGGCGGCTGTTGCCCAGATTACCATTCAGAAATCCCAGCAGGATATTGTCAAGGGAGATGTGTTTTATGTGATCGTTACCGTGACTTCTGATGAAGAGATCAATGGTTTTGAAGGATATTTTTCTTACAATCAGAATGTCATGCAGTTTATCACGGGAGGGAGTATTGCAAGCGGTAATGATGATGAAATACACATCAAAGATCTGGACCGGGATACCGGGACACAGAAGATAAAATATTCTTTGCAGTTTCGGGCAAGAAAAGCAGGGACAAGCTCCGTGGCATTGAAGCGGTATCGCCAGATAAAGAAGGCGGAGCAGGATACCAGATTATCTGTTGGGGCGGCTTCGTTGGAAATCGAAGTGATTTCCCAAAAAGAATATGAAGCAAAAATAAAACAACAGGAAAAACAACAGGCTCCCGTACAGGCAGAGGAAGAGCAGGTGGAGGAATCCACAGAGTTACCGGAGGTTTCTATGCCGGCTATGAATCCGTCAGATCAACCATTGGACTGGACAGACAGTGGGGATGATGCTGTCACAGATGTTGCTACGCAGCCGGCAGCAACGTCTGGGGAGGCAGGAAACCCGGAGGAGTCAGGAGGTCTGACAAAGGGAATATGTATTGTGATTCTTTGTCTTGCTGTGGCAGGATTTATAATCGTTGCAGCTTTGCTGGCCAATACATTAAAAGAGGCCGGGACAGATAAAGAGACAGAAGAAGCGGACCCGATCGAATCTCCGGAGAGACCGAATCAGGCTGTGGAAGATGAGAACCGGGATGAAATGGATCTCGCTGATCAGGAGAAAAGATTGAATGAGATAGAAAAGCGGCTGGAAAAAAAACGCCGCTGGTTGAGAAAAGAGTAAATGGAGGATTTGGAAGGATGCAAAATCGTTTTACAAAAAAAGCCCGGAAGGTGCTGAACGATGCACAGGAAATAGCCAAAGAGCTGGGACATAATTATGTGGGAACAGAACATCTGCTGGTTGCTTTAATCCGGGACTCCGGTGTGGCATCAGAGGTGCTGCGTGCCAATGGGGTGGAGGAACAGAAAATATTAGATCTGATTGATGAGACGATCTCTACAGATTCCGGTGTTTTGGTGGCTAATGAGGGACGTTTTACTCCGCGGGCACAGAAAATTATGTCAGCGGCCTGGGAAGAGGCAGATCGACTGGGAATATCAGAGGCCGGAACAGAGCATCTTCTGATCGCACTTTTGAAGGAAGCGGATTGTATTGCTGTACGTCTGCTTAATACAAAGGGAATTAATGTACAGAAATTATATGTGGATGCATTGACGGCATCCGGCCAGGATATGAATGCTGCCAAAAATGAATATATGAAGCAGAAAAGCCGGAAAAATAAATCGGCTACGCCGGTATTGGATCAGTACAGCAGAGACCTGACTGCACTGGCAAGGGAGGCCAGGCTGGATCCGGTGATCGGAAGAGAGCGGGAGATTGAACGGATCATTCAGATTCTCAGCCGCCGTACCAAAAATAATCCATGTCTGATCGGCGAACCTGGTGTGGGTAAGACTGCTGTTGTAGAGGGACTTGCCCAGAAGATCATATCTGAGGATATTCCGGAGATTCTGTCAGGAAAGCGGGTGCTTACGCTGGATCTGTCGGGAATGGTTGCCGGTTCCAAGTATCGTGGTGAGTTTGAGGAACGTATCAAGAGATCTCTGAAAGAGGTTATGCAGAGCGGCAATATTCTTCTGTTTATTGACGAGATCCATACGATCATTGGAGCAGGTGGAGCAGAGGGGGCGATTGACGCAGCCAATATTTTGAAGCCGGCTCTGGCGAGAGGTGAGATACAGCTGATCGGAGCCACCACCAGAGAAGAATACCGCAAATATATTGAAAAGGATGCAGCTCTGGAACGACGTTTTCAGTCAGTTGTTGTGGAAGAGCCTACGGAGGAAGAGTCCATAGAGATTCTGAGGGGACTGGCGCCTAGATACGAGGAACATCATCATGTGAAGCTGACGGAAGGAGCCATTACAGGAGCTGTGAGACTGGCAGCGAGATATGTGAATGATCGTTTTCTGCCGGATAAGGCGATTGATGCCATTGATGAGGCCTGTGCCAGAGCGGGGCTTAAGAGATATGTGATCTCACCGGAGCTTCGTGGCATGGAAGAGGAGCAGGTGCAGCTTGAGAAAGATAAGGAGCAGGCAATCCGCGATAAAGACTACGCCCATGCCGGAGAGATTAAGAGAAAACAGGAGGCATTAGAGAAAGAGATTGCCAAGATACGGAGTGCGCAGGAAAAGCACCGGGAGGCAAGTGAGCTTTGTGTAACGGAAAATGAGATAGCGGCAGTGATCGCAGATTGGACAAAGATTCCGGTACAAAAGCTGCAGGAAGAGGAAATGGAACGGCTGAGAAGTCTGGAGGATATCCTTCATAAGAGAGTTGTGGGACAGGAGGAAGCGGTTACGGCTGTTTCCAAAGCAGTCCGGAGAGGACGTGTGGGTCTGAAGGATCCCAAACGTCCAATCGGTTCCTTTTTATTCCTTGGCCCGACAGGTGTTGGAAAAACAGAGCTTTCCAAGGCACTGGCGGAAGCCGTGTTCGGCAAAGAGGATGACATTATCCGTGTTGATATGTCAGAATATATGGAGAAGCACAGCGTGTCCAAAATGATCGGGTCACCGCCCGGATATGTAGGATACGAGGACGGAGGACAGTTAAGCGAAAAGGTACGCCGTCATCCGTATTCTGTGATCCTGTTTGATGAGATTGAAAAAGCACATACAGATGTATTTAATATTCTCCTGCAGATTCTGGAGGATGGTCACGTTACAGATGCACAGGGTCGTAAAGTCAGCTTCAAAAATACTATCATAATAATGACATCCAACGCGGGAGCACAGAGGATCATTGAGCCAAAGCATCTGGGCTTTGGAATGCAGGAGAACGCTGAGGAAGATTATCATAAGATGAAGGACGGTGTGATGGAGGAGGTCAAGAAGATCTTTAAGCCGGAGTTTATCAATCGTATTGATGAGATACTGGTATTCCATACATTAACACAGGAAAATATCCGGCAGATCGTGAAGATTATGCTGAAGACCTTAAATAAGCGGACGGTGGCACAGATGAATCTTTCTCTGGAAGTGACAGAGGAGGCCATAGCGCATCTGGCGAAAAGCGGCTTTGACAAAAATTATGGAGCACGTCCGGTACGCCGTGCGATCCAGACACAATTGGAGGACAAGCTGGCGGATGAACTGTTAGACGGTACCATTGCTGCAGGCGATCATATCAAGGTAGATTGTAAAGAGGAAAAGATCACATTTTCAAAGCTTTAACAGTAGAAAAAAATAATGGTTTATGGTATGCTAAACATACGATAAAACCACAAAAATACGGGAGGATAATGAAATGGCAGTGATTACAGAATTGATCCGCAAGGAGGCAGACGGCACACTCAGCTTTGGTAATTTTGATTTCGATACCAAGCAGAAGAAGTCAGATTTTGAGTACGAGGGAGACCTGTACAAGATCAAGACCTTTAAAGAGATTACAAAGCTGGAGAGAAACGGAATGTTTGTCTACGAATCTGTACCAGGAACTGTGGTAACCAATATGAAGAGTACAGAGGATCAGATTGAGTTCAACGTAGAAGGATGGGAGGATTCTTCCATTACTCTGGAGCTGGAGCCGGAGACAGAGTACAAGGTATTTGTAGATGGAATTGATGTTGGCAGAATGAAAACAAATCTGGGTGGCAAGCTCAATGTCAGCGTAGAGCTGAATCCGGGACAGACATCACAGATCAAGGTGAAAAAGTTATAATTTATGGCAAAGGCAAAAAGTAAGACTACATTCTTTTGCAAGGAATGTGGATATGAGTCATCAAAATGGCAGGGACAATGTCCGGGCTGCAAAGCGTGGGACAGCTTTGTGGAGGAGCCTGTGGTACGCACCTCCACAGGAAAAGCTGTGGCGCGAAAAGAGATACGGGAACCATCCAGATTATCAGAGGTACAGTTTTCAGAGGAAACGAGGATCATCAGTGGGATTGAGGAGCTGGACCGGGTGCTGGGAGGCGGTATTGTTGTAGGCTCTCTTGTGTTAGTTGGAGGAGATCCCGGTATCGGCAAATCCACCCTGCTATTGCAGATGTGTCAGAAGCTAGTACAGCAGAGCCGCAAGGTTCTCTATGTATCCGGGGAAGAGTCTGAGAAGCAGATTAAAATGAGAGCAGAACGTCTGGGAGTATTTCAGTCGGATCTGCTGGTTATGAGTGAGACAGATCTGGATATTGTTGCGGAAACCATCACCAGATCGGCACCAGATGTTGTGATCATCGACTCCATACAGACTATGTACCGGGAGGAGATTGGCTCTGCTCCCGGCAGCGTGGGACAGGTTCGCGAGACCACAAGTACGTTGCTGCGCCTTGCAAAGGGCATGTCTGTTTCTATTTTTATTGTGGGACATGTCACCAAGGAAGGTGTTGTAGCGGGGCCGAGAGTTCTGGAACATATGGTAGATACGGTTCTTTACTTTGAAGGAGATGGTGGGGCGTCCTATCGTTTTCTTCGCGGTGTGAAAAACCGGTTTGGTTCCACCAATGAGGTGGGTGTTTTTGAGATGCGCGGTTCCGGTCTGGTGGAGGTATCCAACCCGTCAGAGTTTATGCTGCAGGGCAAGCCGGAGGATGCACCGGGATCTGTCGTCGCCTGTTCAATGGAAGGAACAAGACCGATTCTTGTAGAAGTACAGGGGCTGGTATGCCAGACGAATTTTAATTATCCCAAAAGGACGGCGGCAGGGATTGATTTTAACCGGGTGAATCTGTTGCTTGCTGTGTTGGAGAAGCGTCTCGGTGTCCGGATGAATGATATGGATGCCTATATCAATGTGGCGGGTGGGATGCGTCTCAATGAACCGGCAGTCGATATGGGAATCGTGCTGGCTATTTTATCCAGCTACCGCAATCAGGTAATAGACGGAAAAACAATCTGTTTTGGTGAGATTGGTCTGGTAGGAGAAGTCCGTGCAGTCAGCATGGCAGAGGCAAGAGTGCAGGAGGCAGCAAAGCTGGGCTTTGAGAGATGTATTCTGCCGGAGGTGAACAGACGCCAACTGGATCTGGAGCAGATGGATCTGAAAGGATTAAAGCTGATCGGAATTTCCAATGTGTATGAACTGTTGGAGATTTTGTAACCACGGACAAACGTGGTTGTATATAAATATCGGTTGCTGCCCTGCAGGGCGGCGAAATAAGGAGAAGAATGGAAAATATGGAATGGAAAGAAACAGAAAATGCGACACAGAGTGTGGTGGAACGCATGGAAACATCAATGTGTTCCATGGAACAGATGTCCTTTGATGCAATTAATATTACTGACTCTCTGGTGACATTGACCAGTAAGGCAAAGGAATATGCCTCTCTGATGAAAAATGGTGATGCAAGAGAGCGAGAGGACTCTTTTGAGGAGATTGAAAAGATTCTGGACAAGGTATTGGAAACGGCTTTTCAGGTGAATAATGTTTCCCATGAGCTGGAACAGGAAGTGATCTATCAGAGAGATACCACAGCCAATATACGCCAGATCATTGATTTTTTATATAGTATGGCAGATGTATAATAAAAGCTGATCCGTTAACGGATCAGCTTTTATTTTTCTATATTTAGATCGTATGGTTTTATTTTTTCTTTTACTTCGGGTTATTGGTCAGAATGTTCATTTTTGTTTCTGCGGGGTGGCTTCGGTCCCATATACTGATAAAAATATGTTTTCATCATACCGTTATAGATCTTACGGTTTTTATCAGCCTTGCGTCCCAGATAACGCTCTGCCTGATCAAATGCCGTGATCAGATAGAAGGACCAGCTGTCCAGATGAGAGAATGCTTCCCCAATCTCACGGTAAAGTGCCGGCATATCTTCCTCCTCCTCAAGACGTTTACCGTAAGGAGGATTTGTAATGACAAAGCCATATTTTTTACGATGGCTGAGTTGCGATACCGGTCTTTGCTGAAAATGGATCAGATGATCAACCTCGGCGAGTCTTGCATTTTCCATGGCAGCCTTAATGGCTCCGGGATCAATGTCATAGCCCTGAATGTCCATTTCAATGTCCCGGCGGATCTGGTCTTCTGCCTCGTTTGCGGCGTCATACCATGCTTTTTTGGGAATCAGATGCATCCAGTCCTCGGCAGAAAAGGAACGATTCATACCGGGAGCGATATTGGCTCCGATCATGGCAGCCTCGATCGGAAAAGTACCGCTTCCGCAGAAAGGATCTACCAGAATACGGTCCCATTTCCAAGGAGTCAGCATGATCAGGGCTGCAGCGAGGGTTTCGGTGATCGGTGCTTTTACTGTGGCCTGACGATAGCCCCGCTTGTGCAGGGAGTCTCCGGAGGTGTCCAATCCCACCGTCACCACATCCTTCATAATAGTGACCCGGAGAGGAAAGCTGGCACCATCCTCCGGAAACCAGTTTACGTTATATTTCTTTTTCAGACGGTCTACCATTGCCTTTTTCATAATAGACTGGATATCTGACGGGCTGAAAAGCTTACTTTTGATAGAGGTTGCCTTTGCTACCCAGAATTTACCATCTTCCGGAATAAACTGCTCCCAGGGAAGTGCTTTGGTTCCTTCAAAAAGCTCGTCAAAGGTTGTTGCTTTAAAGCTTCCGATCTTGATCAGGATACGCTCTGTGGTGCGCAGAAAAATATTGGCGCGGACAATGGCAGCCTCGTCTCCGGCGAAGGTAACCTTTCCGTCCTCGACTTTCAGAATATCGTATCCCAGTTTTTGTATTTCGCGTTTTAATACCGCCTCCATTCCAAAATGACATGGGGCGATCAGTTCATAGTCAGCCATAATAATCTCCTTTATTGAGTAAATACTGGATTTCGGTGATATCTTATCATATAATGGGGTTTAGCACAATGATTTTCAGGAAAAGGAAGAGTAAAAATACTACAATAGTAGAAAAGAGGTTGAGGGATGCATATTTTTGTGGCAGAGGATGAGAAAACGATTCGCAGAGAATTGACCATATTATTGGAAAATGCAATGTATCAGGTTACGGCACCGGAGAATTTTGAAAATATACCGGATCAGATTACAGAGGCGTCACCTGATCTGATCCTGCTGGATGTGAACCTTCCGGGAATGTCCGGGTTTGATATCTGCACCTCGCTCCGGCAAAGGGAAAATACCTGTCCGGTGATCTTTTTGACAAGCCGGACGGATTCCATGGACGAATTAACCGGAATGCTTCGGGGTGGTGACGATTATATTACCAAGCCGTATCAGGCACCGATCCTTCTGGCAAGGATTGCAGCAGTATTAAAGAGAACCCATAGAAATACAGAAAAGATAAGCTTTATTTATAAGGATGTGCAGCTTGACATTTCAAAATGTTCCATTTCCTGCGGAGGAAGGGAGATGGAGCTTACAAAAAATGAAATGAAGATATTACACCTTCTTTTTATGCATGCCGGAAACTATGTGGCAAGACAGGATCTGATCGAATATTTATGGGAGAATCAGATTTTTATTGATGATAATACCCTCAGTGTTCATGTGACCCGGATACGGGAAAAGCTTCGGGAGCTTGGTCGTGATAATTTTATACAGACGAAACGAGGGATGGGGTATCGTATATGAGATGGAGAGATTATTGGAAGGATAAGGCGCTTTTTCTGATCTTTGTAGGCTGTTGTATGGCGGTTACCTGCATTTTTCTGAGGCTTACCGGTTATGAAAAGGGCAATGTTATCCTATTACTGTTGTTTTGGACATTACTTTTGCTGTTTTGGATGTGCCGGGAATATATGGAACGCAGGAAATATTTCAAAAAGACAGCAGAAATTTTGGAGAAAATGGATCAGAGGTATCTGCTGGGAGAATTGATGCCGCCGTCATGGCGTCTGGAGGACAGGATCTATCAGGATATGATCCGCAGATCCAACAAATCCGTCATTGAGAAAATAAGAAAGCTGGAGGCGGAACAACAGGAATATAAAGAGTATATAGAAAGCTGGGTACATGAGATCAAAACACCAATTACAGGGATCAGTCTGCTATGTGAAAATGGAAGGAAAGAGGAGACCGGTGCCCCGGAGAGATTCCGGCAGATCAGCATGGAGAATGCAAAGCTTGAAAATTATGTGGATATGGTGCTTTATTATGCGAGGTCGGAGCAGGTCTATAAGGATTATCTGATTCAAAGCTGCCATTTGCAGGAGATGGTGTACGACGTTTTAGAGCGGGACCGCTTTCTGTTGATCCGCAATGGAATCCGGGCAGAAGTGAATTGTGATGAGGATGTTTTTACCGATAAGAAATGGCTGGGTTTTATTGTCAATCAGATCGTATTAAATAGTGTCAAATATAAAAGAGACAGCTCACCCTGCATTTCCTTTTTGGCGCAAAAGACAACAGATCATACCTGCCTGATTATTGAGGATAATGGGATAGGAATACAGGAAAAGGATCTTCCCCGCATTTTTGAAAAGGGATTTACCGGGGAAAATGGGAGAAACCAAAAGAAATCCACGGGCATTGGTCTGTATCTGTGTAAAAAGCTTTGTGACCAGCTTGGGCTGGAAATATATGCACAGTCAAAAGCGGGCAGCTATACCAAAATCATTTTACAATTTCCACAAAATAATTATATTTCAGAGGTACGTTAAGGTCTTAGAGAAATCTTTCGAAATCGTAAGATTTCTTTAAGCTTTTTTTATATGAACACCGGCGGGGATGAAGTATACTTCTGAAAAGAAAAGAGATACAATTTGAAAGGCAGGTTGATAAAACATGGAAAGAAAAAATAGTTGGATCAGTGATTTTCTTATTCCGGTAGGGTATACTGTTCTGGTTTATGCAATATGGGAAGGAATTGGATTTTTTGTATCTTTTGTTGTTGGAAAAATGACAGGAAATTGGATGGAATCTTTAAATAATACATACGTTGTTATGCTGTTACAGGAAATTTCGGTATTTCTTATAATGTATGTATTATTTCACAAAAAAGTGGATTTTGTGAGGAACGGCAAAAGTAGTGTTTCTTTGCTGTCAGCATTTGCAATGATTATTTCCCCCCTGATTCAGATCGGCGATGATCTGGTGGCAATTTTTTATGGAAAAAGAGTATTTTCTCTATTCTCCGGGAAAGGAATCCAATTTTTTGTGATCTGCTGTATCGCATGTTTAAGCATTGGACTGCTGGAGGAATTTGTTTGGAGGGGAATCATCTTAAATGGATTTTTATCGGCCTGGAAAGACAAGAGAAAAGGAATTTATTTTGCGGTATTGATATCTTCCCTTTGCTTTGGCCTTTGTCATTATATGAATCTGCTGGCAGGACAGGATTTTTTGAGTACCACAAAACAGGTGATTTCCGCAGTGTGTATGGGCGTGTTTTTATCAGCGCTTTATTTGCAGACAAACCACTTGGTATTTCCGGTTCTGGTACACGGATTATGTGATTTTTCCAACTTCCTAATGAATGAAATCCTTGGGTGGGACTACTCTGTCTGGAAATATGATGATATATTACAATGGATATTAGCCGGAGGATATCTCCTTACGGGAATGTATTTTGTTTATCGTTATATAAAAAAATCAACAGGAAAAGGATGGTGAGACATTTGAAGGATTGTATCAGAGTATGTGATGTGGAAAAATATTACGGTAATGGACAGAATATTACAAAGGCCGTGGACAGGGTAAGCTTTCAGGTGGAAAAGGGAGAATTTGTGGGCATTATGGGAGCGTCCGGTTCCGGAAAGACCACCTTATTAAATATGATGGCAGCGATCGATCATGTGACATCGGGGCATATTTATTATGATGATCTGGACATTACAGAAATGTCTGCAGATCAGTTGTCGGAATTTCGCAAGGAAAACCTCGGCTTTGTTTTTCAGGAGTACAATTTATTGGACACACTGACATTGGAGGAAAATATTATCCTTGCTTTGACGGTACAGGGAAAAAGGAGAAAAGAGATTCAAAAAATCTGTCAGGATATGATGGAACTTCTGGAGATTGAGGATGTAAAGGATCAATTTCCGTATGAGGTATCCGGCGGTCAGAAGCAAAGATGTGCCTGTGCCAGAGCTATGGCAAATGACCCCTCTCTTCTTCTCGCCGATGAGCCTACCGGAGCGTTGGATTCCCATGCTTCCCAGGTACTTTTAGAGACCTTTTGCCGTTTAAATGAAATGCAGAAGGCAACGATCCTGATGGTAACTCACGATGCATTTTCTGCAAGCTATTGCAGCAGGATACTTTTCTTGCGGGATGGGAAGATTTTTCATGAACTGATCCGCGGAGAAAGGAACCGCAGAGCATTTCTTCAGGAGATTCTGGATGTATTGTCGTTGATGGGAGGAGAATCGTCTCATGATACGAAGACTGGCTTATCGTAATATGAAGCGTTTTGCCGGGGATTATCAGATCTATATGATCACGCTGGCGGTTGTGGCAGCGCTTCTGTATGCATTTGACAGCTTATTCTGGGATAAGGAGCTGGGAAGGTTTGACCAGATGAATCAGATGATGATGATTATGGTGGGGCTTGCTACAGGCTTTGTTGTGATCATTACGGCGTGGTTGATTTACTATATTATTCATTTTATGATGGAAAGACGCAGCAGGGAGTTTGGAATTTATCTGCTGTTAGGAATGAAAAAAGGACAGGTTGCCCGTGTTTATATCCGGGAAAATATAATGCTGGGAGGTATCGCATTTCTTGTGGGATCTGTCCTGGGGGTGTTTTTTCAGCAGATCTTATGTTCTGTGATTGATTCTATGGTACGGATTCCCTATTCCTTCCGGCTTTCGTGGGATTATCGTACATGGCTTATGACCTTTGGATGTTATGCGGGCTGTTATCTGCTGGCATTTTTCCGATGCGGTTTTTCTTTCCGCAAAATGAACATTAATGAGCTGATGAAACAGGACCGGAAAAATGAGGAGATCGTGGAAAAGCATGAAGAATGGAAGCGGATCTTACTTCCCATGGCAGTGATATTTCTGATCCTGTTCTGGGGGATGTTTACTCATTTGAATTCGACGGGGGAGATCATATTGTTTCTGATCGGTCTGGTTCTGACAATCTATCTGTTTTATACAGGAGTGTCTGCCTGGATCATCTGCTATGTGAGAAGGAAGGGAAAGGGAATTTATCAGGGACAGCGATTATTTTTGCTGCGCCAGTTTGCATCAAAGATCAGGACCATGCAGTTTACCCTTGGAACCCTGACTTCGTTATTTACTCTGGCACTTCTGGGGGCGAGTGTGGCATTTATGTTCTGTGATTATGAAAATACGGCATTAAAAGCGAAGTTTCCGTTTGATGTGCTGATCTACAGTGATCAGGTTCAGGATGATTTTCAGGATGAAAAGGAGGTACTGCAGCAGGAGGCGGATGTAAAAGAAATGCTCCGGTATCGTATATATACGGATCAGAAGGATCAGGTAAATACCTGGATGCTGACGCATCTGGAGCAGTATGGCACCATGTATCAGAATAAAAATGGGAAACCTGACCGGAAACGGGTTACAAAAATGTTAGAAAATGATGGAACCTATTGCCGGTATGATACTTATATGGGGAAGACTGATTATAACCGTCTAAGGAAAATGCTGGGATATGAGCCGGTACATTTTGAACCTGACCAATATATCGTACAGACCAAGAAACGCTTACAAAAGGACGTTGCTTCTATTGGAAAAGATCTTCATTTAACAGCGGCAGATGAAAAAACAGAGCTGACCTTTGCGGGAGTTCAGGCAGAGCCTTTCTCGCAGGATGGTCATAACGGAGGAGATTATATCGTCGTGGTGGGAGATAAGGTGCTTCAGAGAATGAAGCCGTATTATTCTGAGCTTGCGGTGGATCTGAAGGGAGAGACGCCACAAGGGCTGGAGCAGAAGCTGGATGCCCTGGCAGATCCCGATGACCGTGATTTTTCCGGACATACCGTATCATCCTTATCCGGAAATAGCTGCAGCGGTTCCGATACGGTACTGGTTTATACTGCTACCAATCTGGTACGGGATAATCTGATACCGGAGTTAAAGATGCTTCTTGCGTCCATGATCGTTCCGTTGTTTTATATGGGTCTTGTCTTTGTCTGTGTGGCATTAACGGTATTGTCCGTGCAGCAGCTTAGCGATTCGTCGAAATATAAATTCCGGTATGATGTGTTGGAAAAAATCGGTCTGTCCAAAAAACAGGTCAGATCACTCCTGCTGCGGCAGATGGCAGGTTACTATTTGTGCCCGGCACTACTGGCATTGGTGATCAGTGGAAAAATGGTTTTGTGTATCAGTGGAAATTTTGTCCGTGGGACAGGCGTGTCAGGCTGTGTGTCTACCTATTTTGTAGAGGGAACCCTGCTGTTTATGGGAATCTATTTGGTTTATTTTGCCGTGACATTTCTCTGTTTCCAGAGATCAATATTTTTAAAAGAACGGTGAGCAGCTAGGCCTTAACTGCCCAGCGCATTTTGGTGGAGCGTGCCCGTGGGTTCTGTGCACATTCCTGTGCAGAAGGGCGTACCACATCCTTGGAGTATTCACTGTAGATACCTGCCTTATAACCGGTCTTGAGCGCCTTTTTTACCAGTTTGTCCTCTCCGGAGTGGAACGTCAGGATGGCAGCTCTGCCGCCGGGCTTTAAGGCGTCCGGCAGCTTTTCCATAAATTCATAGAGCACCTCGAATTCATTGTTGACATCGATCCGGAGTGCCTGAAAAACACGCTGGCAGGTCTTTTTGACGGTATCCTTTCGATCCTTTTCCGGAAGGAAGGATAAGGTTTCCTCGATGATCCGGTGAAGCTTTGTGGTGGTGTCCACATGATTGCCACGGCGGATATAGTCTGTGATGGCTTTGGCAATCTCATCACTGTAGGGCTCATCAGAGTTCTCATAAAACATGCCTGCCAGCTCATCCCGGCTGATGGTTTCCAGTCTCTGAGCTGCGCTGATGCCTTTTTTCTGATTTAGTCTCAGATCTAACGGTCCATCAATCTTGAAAGAAAAGCCGCGCTTTGGATTGTCGATCTGCATGGAGGATACTCCGAGATCTGCCAGCAGGAAATCAAAGCCCCCGGCTTCACGGGCAATCTCATCAATGGTGCAGAAGTTTTGCAGCCTGATGGTCAGGATGTCATCGCCAAAGCCCAGATCGTCCAGCCGCTTTCTGGTTTTGGCAGACTCCTCCGGGTCCACGTCTGTTGCATATATATGTCCATGACCATTGAGCTTTGTAAGCATGGCTCTGGTATGGCCGCCATATCCCAGTGTCGCATCAAAGCCGGTCTGACCAGGCTGTATCTGCAGAAAATCAAGGATTTCCGGCACCATAATAGAAATGTGCATTCCCGCAGGTGTATTTCCCTTACGGATCACATGCTCGATGGTATCCTGATATTTTTCCGGATTTAATTCTTTATATTTCTCTTCAAAGCGTTTTGGATATTTTCCTTTATAGCGGACACGGCGTTTGTGTGGTGTCTGCTGTTTATTTTCATTTTCCATAGAGATCTCCATTTCTGATCGTTTATCACAAAGGGGCGAAGTGGAACCGCCCTCCGGAGTGAAGTATTTGGCTTTTGTTGCAAGCATAACACGGCGGTTAGGGGATGTCAAATAGGAGACAGGGCGTTATCGGGTGTTCTCAGTATTCTTAAATAGGAATCGCTTTATTGACAAAAACAGTAAAGAACAGTAAAATGAAACAAAAACAGTAAAGAACAGTAAAAAGTATTTTAAACAGTAAAAGACAGTAAAACAACAGGAAAGGAACGGCGAACGATATGCAGAATCCATTTACTCTGACATTTGGGAAAAGCCCATTGGAACCAGTGGAACGTCCGGTGCAGACCAATGAAATTATTGATACATTTACGGCAGAACCGGTAAATCAGCAGATGTTTTTAATAACGGGTGTACGTGGCTCCGGCAAGACAGTAATGATGACAGAAATATCCCGGAAGCTGCGGACCAGAGAGGAATGGGTCGTAATTGAACTGAATCCATCGGTTGATCTGCTGCAGGGAATGTTGTCAAAGTTAAACAGCAATCCGGTCTGTGCAGGGATTATTAAATCCGCAAAAATTGATCTTTCCTTTTGGGGATTTGGTTTTTCCATAGAAGGTGCAGCCCCCATTACAGATGCGGAGACGGCGATCATTGCCATTTTAGAGAAGATGAAAAAGAACGGAAAGAAATTGTTGGTAACCATTGATGAAGTGACCAACAACGAATTTATGAATGTTTTTGCCGGTTCCTTTCAGATTTTCGTAAGGCAGGATCTTCCGATATTTTTATTGGCAACGGGCCTATATGAAAATATTGATGAGCTGCAGAATGAAAAAAATCTGACCTTTTTGTATCGTGCCCCAAAGATCCAGATGAAGCCGTTAAATCAGCAGGCAATCATTAAAAAATATATGAATATCTTTCAGATAGAACGGGAACAGGCAGCTCAGATGGCAGAGCTGACAAAAGGGTATCCCTTTGCATTTCAGGTGCTTGGTTATCTGACATGGAATAATCGTGGCAATTACCGGGAGGTGCTGGAGGAGTATGAGCAGTATTTAAGTGAGTTTGTGTATGACAAAATATGGTCAGAGCTTTCCCGGAAGGATCGTGTTGTTGCCAGGGGCATTGCCGAAACAGACAGCGGAAAAATAAAAGATATCCGGGAGCATCTGGGGATGGAAACGAATCAGTTCAATCCATATCGGAAGCGATTGATCAAAAAAGGAATTCTTTCCGGCGAAATGAGAGGATATGTGTATTTTACCCTGCCTCTTTTTGAAGACTATGTCTTGGAAAATGATTAGAAAAAGTATTTCATTTCGATCCATAGGAATTGAGGGATGTGTTAATGATCTGAAAGGGTTTCTGAAGCAGGAAAGGACGCTGTTACAAAACTGCAGCTGACGGAGCAAAAAAAGGCACAGGAAATTAATTCCGTCATTCAGAAGATCCAGCAGTCCGTGGATACGCTGAGTGAGGTTGCCATGAGCAGCTTTGACTACGATGCTTTTGTGAAGGATAAGGCGTATGCGGATACATATACCAAGAGTGTGCAGAAGTCGGTGTTAGACTTTGCAAATCACACCAATGGAGCAGTTACGGCGTATCTTCGATATAATCCGAAGTATTCCAATCCCACATCCGGAGTTTTTGCACAGCGCCCGTCTCTGGATCAGAATCTGGAGTGTCTGACACCGACAGACTTTTCTATGTATGATGATTTGGAGCAGACCGTTCTTGGGGATTATGAGAACTTTGCCAAAATGGGGCAGCAGTATCACATGGATGCGGACACTTTCCGGGATATTATGCAGGAAACCAAAAATGCCGTGGAAGAGCTGGAAAAACATATCGGTCAGATCGGCAGTACCGTAGCAGATATCAATACCATGGTAGAACAGTCTTCCGATGGGATCAGCGGCATCGCAGAAAAATCCGGAAGTACCCAGAATCTTGTTGAGAACGGGTATGAAAAGCTGCAGGAGTGCAACCGGTCTGTGGATGTTATTAAGGAGTTCGTGGCACAGTTCCATTTGGATTAGGGTAAAAGAGAAAGAATGAGTTTTTAAAAATGCCGTGGGTTTAGTCATCATGGGGATTTGGTATAATTTAACAGCTAGCATACCGGACGATGCTGTTTTCACTGGGAACAGAAAATTTTATTATGGCTTATGCCAGAGAGCCGCTATTATGTTGCGCAGGTCAGGTGATCGGATGGCTTTTGGTACCTGTGATGAGTACCAATGAGGAGGTGCTCCTCAGAAGCTCCATTCCGGTGGAATTACAGGGACGTGTTTATGCGTGTCGAAATATACTGCAGTTTTTCACGATTCCGATCGGTATGTTTTTTGGTGGTTTTATGGTCGACAATGTTTGCGAACCGTTTATGGTCCGATATGGTCATTTGTCATATTTAAATATGCTTTTTGGTTTTGGTAAGGGTTCCGGGGCGGCACTTATGATGTTTATTCTTGGTGTAAGTGGAAGCCTGATCTGTATTATTATGGGAAGGAAACTGAAGAGGTATCAATATAGAGAAGATATGTTGTGAAAAAGCTGCAGACATTTGTAATTTGGAGGATGCGGTTGCCACAGCTGCTTCGGAATTTCTATAATCCCAGCGGTTCTGACGGTGCTGGGATTATGTGGCGTCAGGATTTTCCGGATCATAGCGGTATTTTCGAACCATCGAACATTTCGGGCGATTTTAACGGCATATCCGGTCAGTCTGTCGGTAACGGCACTGCTGATTCTGATGACACTTGTAGTCTGCAGGCCTTCACGGAGAGCGGTAATAAAGGTCTATAATGGAAGCTCCATAAGAAATAAAGTGCCGGTTTCCACAGGAAATTTTTGCAGCTCTGCAATGTCCGAAGCCAGCACCTCCGGCTCTGTAACCCGGATGCTGCCGTGATGGGCGCGAATAATTTCTTTTGCCATACAAAGTCCCAGACCGAAATGTTCATGATCGGTATGGGACTTTTCTGCGCGGTAAAACCGGTCAAAAATACGCTCCTTTTCCCCGTCGGGAATGGAAGGACCTGTATTGGCAACGCCAAAGGTGATCCGGTGAGAGCGGGCTGGCATCAGAAAAAGGAGAATCGTACCGTTTTCCGGAGTATAAGAAACTGCATTGTCCAATAAAATGGACAGTAACTGATGGATACGTTCCGGGTCTGTACGGCAGAACGGGATATCTTCCTCCGGCAGGGAAATACGGAGGGACAGCTTCCGGGAAAGAGCAATGGATTCATATTTCTCGAAGCTATCCAAAAGCAGCTCGTCCAGTGATGTTTCCTGCAAATGAAGCTTCATTCCATGGGCATCGGCATTGGCAAGGAGCAGCATATCGGAAATCAGGTGCTGCATACGCCTGCCCTCCTCTTGCATCAGGCAGCAGAAGTGGTGGCGCTGCTCCGGTGACTGTGTTTTATCCAGGGTTTCCATACCGGATAATATTACGGTAAGAGGAGAACGCAGTTCATGGGAAGCGGCAGCGATAAATTCCTGCTGTTTTTGACGGCTGGTTTCCACGGGAAGCAGAACCCGTCTGGTAAAATGCCACGAAAATACAGAGAGAATGATCAGGGTGATCACGTCCGCAGCAAGGATCAGTACATAGAGGGAGTACAGGTTATGCTGCAGATGTGACAGATCATAAAAAATAACAAAGCTTAATCTGTCCGTATTCTGGGTCAGATATCCCACGGAAGTATAATAGCTGTGGCTGTTTTCCCGCAGGGAAAATTCTTCATGATAAGCACTCTCGCCGGAATTATCATAGAAAATATCGACCTGGGATTTGCGGATTGCTTTTTCCCGCAGGGAGGCCTGACGTTTATTGGAGGCATCTTCATGTAACTGCTCATAGTAAAGGGGTTCTCCGTTATCGTACAGATAAATGGAAAAACGGTATTCATTCTGCATCTGGTTTAACCATTGGTGGGAAATGTACTCCTGACTCTGCAGGCTGGTCAGGATAGTATTTAACTGTTTTTGAAAGGAGCTGCGGTCCGTCTGGATTATGGATTGTCTGGCATAAAAAAGACACAGAAGACTCAGGACCACAAGGATCGTACCGATCGTGGCAGTACAGAATATGGTGAGCTGGCGATGAAGTTTATCAAACATAAAAATAACCTTTCCTAAAAAATAAAAAGTGCTGTGCAGCTACTGTCCGATTATTGGGATAGCTTGTATCCGCTTCCACGGATCGTCAGCAGGGAGAGTGCACTTCCGGTCTGTTTCAGTCGTTTCCGGACAAAATGAACATAGGTATCCAGATTGCTTTCTTCCACCGGAGCATCGGTTCCCCAGACTTTAGAAAAAAGAATGGGACGGTGGATTACGGTATCCGGACTTTGCAGCAATACCTCCAGAAGACGTCCTTCCCGGCCGGAAAGCTGCAGACTGCCGGTGGGACCATTCAGCTCCCGGAGCTGTGTATCATATGTGATATCTCCATAGGATAAGCGGTGGGCATCATCATAGGTTTTATTCCGGCGGCCGATGGAACGGATCCGGGCAGAAAGCTCTTCAAAGGCAAAGGGCTTTACCAGATAATCATCGGCTCCACAGTCCAGTCCTTCGACCCGGTCATATAACTCTCCCAAAGCGGTGATCAGGATTACAGGGGTATCAATGCCCTTTTGTCTTGCTTTTTGCAGGACAAGAAGACCGTTCATGGTGGGAAGCATCCGGTCTAAAAGCACCAGATCGTGGGCGTTTTGTAGAAACAGGTCAAGTCCGTCCAGCCCGTCATGGCATACTTCCACCTCATGATGCTCCTTTTCCAGCTGGAATCGCAGAAGTTCACAGAGATTTTTATCATCTTCAATCAGTAATATTCTCATAATAATGGTACAATCCTTTCTGGTACAGTCCGTCAAGATCCGGACTGCAGGCGCAAATATAAAATTAAGATATGTATTCAGTATATCAAAAAAGTCTTTAAGAAATCTTTAAAAAAATTTTTTATTTCCAGATGTTTTTCAAGAAAATTTAAAAGTTCCTCTGGTATGATAAGAAAAACAAGTGAAAAATAAATATGTGTCCAGGGGATTGATTGATCCTGCGGACACAGGGAAAGGCGGGTTTGCTTATATGAGTCAAAGAAATGGGATTATGTCGAGAGTGCTGGCAGTGGTGCTGGTATTTACTCTTTGTCTGGCCATGGGAGGCTGTGGTGACAAAAAGAATTCCGGAGGTCAGACTACGGATAAAAAATCAGAAACTCAGGCGAAAGGGCGTTTTCTGGAACAGGAACGAAAGCTGCCAAAAGAGGTGACTACCTTATTGTCGGCCGTGGAGCGCACCGATGGCGTTGTGGAAGCGTTTGGCTATAGCGATGAGACGGGAGAACAATATATTCTGACCACAAAAAACGCAGGGAAAAAATGGAAAGCCCGGAAGATAAAAAGTTTTCCGGTATACAGTTATGATGGCGTGACCATTGCAAAGGACGGCACGATCGCTGTGGCAGGGATGTTTCGGGCTGACAGCAACAAGGTTGGACTACGTTTGATCTCGAAGACCGGCCGGATCAAAGAAGTGCCACTGAATCTGCCAAAGTGGAGGAAGGAAGAAAATTTTACCAATAATATTGCATTTGTAGGAGATAAAATTTATCTTGTGGAAATGAATAATAAAATTTTTGAGCTGGATCCCCGCAACGGAAAGCTGAAAAGCTTTTGCAGTGATGAGGATGGAAATGTCAGAGGAGTTTTTGCGGCAGGACAGGATGTGGCGATCGTGAGAACCGATTCCACTGTTGTATTTGCCGATTCGAAAACCGGCACCATACGGGAGGAAAATAAAAAGCTGCAGAGGATTTTTGAAAATCTGGATGGAGGAAATCAGGACAATTCGTTTCCGGTAAACTTTTCTGCCAATGAGAAGAATGAGACTGTGATCGTCTGTCACAAGGGAATCTTTTTTGTCAAAACGACAGGCGGTGCCGTGGAGCAGATTCTGAATGGCGATATAGTAAGCCTCAGTGATGGAAGTATGTATTTTAAGTCTGTCATCCAGCTTGATGCCAGAAATTATATGGTCTTTGCCGTGGATTCCCTGGGGAATGATAAATGCCTGTATTATCATTATGATAAGAACGCTTCCACAGTACCGACAAAGCAGATTACAGTGTACGCTTTAGAGGACAGTCATGTACTACAGCAGACGATTTCTTATTTTCAGAAAAAAAATCCGGATGTTTATGTAAAAAAACTCATTGGTCTGTCCGGCAATAACAGTGTGACAGCCGATGATGCCATTAAGGCACTGAACACGGACATCATGGCCGGGAAAGGTCCGGATGTACTGGTGACCGATGGGCTTCCGGTGGAGCGTTATATTGAGAAGGGAATCCTTACGGATATGAGTGCGGAGATTTCCGGGACGCAGGGAGAGATGTTTGAGAATATCCTGCAGGCATATCAAAAGGATGGCAAGGTATATCAGCTTCCGCTGCAGTTTTACTGTGCAGTGGCAGAGGGGCCGAAGGATTTTGTAAAGGCTGTGGGAAACATTCAGAACATGGCGGAGGCTGCGGATAAACTAAAAAAAGAGAAAAAAACAACGGTATGGCCGGTTCTGGCATCCTCTAATCTGTTAGAAACCCTGTTTGATGCCGACAGCAGTACCTGGGGAACCTCGGCGGAGGAAATAAATGCGGGAGTGAAAAAATATTTGGAGACCGCCAAAAAGCTCTATGATATGGATAATGACAGAAAAGAAAATCAGAAATACCGCGCCCGGCTGGAGGAGACTCTGGATTCGGTAAAATCAGACGGAGAACTTTACAGTACAGGAGAAAACGAAAATGTCGGGAGGATTTCCGGAGAAAATCTCTGCAGTATTCAGACACTGGTATCTCTGCAGGAAGTACAGAATATATACGGGATTGAGAAAAAGGCAGGAGGAAGCTATGGATTGTTAGGCAGTGATCATCCATCCTTTGTCCCATATGTTGGACTTGGTCTGATGACGAAGGGGAAGGAGAATGACAATGCAAAAGAATTTATCCGCACGGCATATACCGCACAGGCGCAGGAGGCGATGAATGCGGCATTTCCGGTGAATAAAAAGGCATATGAAAAAAAGATCAAGGGACTGGAGTCCTATTATATGGGAATGACAGGGGAGGATGGTTCCGAGATCAGTTATCATGCAGCAAAATTATCTTCTTCCCAGCAAAAACAACTTACACAAATGTTAGAAGGTTTAACGACACCAACGATCACTGACCGGGTGATTCGGGAGCTTGTGATGGAACAGGGGAAAAAGTATCTGAGGGAAAAAACTACTCTGGAGGATGCGGTAGATGAGATCACAAGGAAGGTGGAGCTGTATGTTTCGGAGTAAGCCGGCGCATATCCGCAGAAGACAGTGGAAGGGAATTCTTTTTGTACTGCCGGGCTTTTTGGGAGTGATGCTTTTTTACCTCATTCCCTTTCTGGATGTGATGCGTCGTTCCTTTTTTCAAATGTCCGGAAACCGCTTCTGTGGTCTGGATAATTACAGAGCAGTTCTTAACAATCAGGCATTCCGGCTGGCAGCCCGCAATACGATCCGGTTTGTGGCAGTCTGCCTGCCGCTGTTACTGGTAATATCTTTTGTTTTTGCCGTGATATTGACGGGAATGTGGCGTCATCTCCGGAAAAGCCGGTGGCTTGCAGGGGATGAGGAGCGGGTGGCAGATTGGATGGGGATATGGAAAGGGATTTATCTGGTTCCCTATGCGATTCCGGCGGCAAGCATTGTTGCGCTATGGGAAATGGTTTTTGCCGGAAAAGGATTTTTTAATGGTGTCCTGCATCTGTTTGATCTGTCCGGTGTGGATTGGATGAATACGGGGTATGCATTCTGGGTATTGGTGTTTAGCTATGTATGGAAAAACCTTGGCTACAGTATTGTGTTGTGGATGGCGGGACTGATGACGATTCCCCAGGGGATTTATGAGGCGGCACAGATTGATGGAGCAGGAGAACGGACAATACTGTTTCGGATCACATTACCTATGATACGCCCTGTGATATTTACGATTGTCATTCTGTCCTTTCTAAACTCCTTTAAGGTGTTCCGGGAGGCGTATCTGGTGGCGGGAAATTATCCACAGGAGAATATTTACCTGCTGCAGCATCTGTTTAATAACTGGTTTATGGATCTGTCGGTGGACAAGATGGCGGCAGGTGCCGGAATCCTTGTGGTAGTCGCAGGAGCATTGACGATGCTGTTACAGAGAAGCTGGGAAAAGTCTTACGATTCAAAGTTTGCGGGTTGAGAAAGGAATGAGAGAATGAAAAAAGTAGTAACCATGGGGAAATTTCTGTTGCTTGCCGTGGCAGGGCTGATCACGGTGGCACCGGTGTTTTTTCTGCTGGGGGGAAGCCTGATGGGAGATCAGGAATTAGCAGAATTACTGGCTCCGGCGTTTTCCGACAGTGATGGATATGCGGCATGGCACTGGCTTCCGCTTTATCCCACACTGCGCCATTATGTACAGCTTTGTCTGGATTCACCGGAGTATTTTCAGATGTTCTGGAATACCATGAAGATCACAGTGGGAGTGCTGGCAGGACAGATCATTGTTGGGATTCCCGGTGCCTGGGGGCTGGCAAGATATTCCTTTCCGGGCAAAAGGGCTGTTTATCTGCTTTATATTTTGCTGATGCTTCTGCCCTTTCAGGTGACAATGCTGTCAGAATATCTGGTGCTGGACCGCTTTCATCTGCTGGATACTCTTTGGGCTGTGATCCTGCCGGGAGCATTTTCCACCTTTCCGGTGTTTTTGATGTATCGTTTCTTTTGCAGTATTCCGGAGGAAATGCTGGAGGCGGCACGGATTGATGGGGCGGGAGAATGGAAAATATTCATAAAGATCGGGATTCCCATGGGAACCTCCGGAATTTTGTCAGCACTGGTGCTGCAATGTCTGGAATGCTTTAGTATGATCGAGCAGCCTATGGTATTTCTGAAGGAGAAAAAGCTGCAGCCGTTGTCTTTATATCTGCCGCAGCTGCAGAAGGACCACTTGGGGTTTACCCTTTGCAGCTGTTTTGTGACAATGATCCCGGCATTGCTGATCTTTGGCATGGGGCAGAGGTATATGGAGCAGGGAATTACAGAGGCTGCGGTAAAGGAGTGAGAATATGTTATCAAAGCTTACAAAGAATAAATGTGCAAAAATATTGGCTGGTTTTATGGTGTTTATGTTTGCAATGACTGTAATCTCCAGAGGGGCAGCCTCTATGACTGTAGCACAGGTAGCGGCGATCCATCCGGGTACCCGGAGTCTGGAGACGATCGTGACAGGGGAGGGAACTATGGAGCAGCAAACAGAAAACGGGTTCTGGACTCTGGCCGGTCTTGTGTTGGAAAAGGTATATGTACAAAAGGGGCAGAAGCTTCGCAAGGGGGATGTGCTGGCAAAAGTGCAGGCAAAGAGTCTGGAGGAAAAGATACAGACTCTGCAGAAAGAGATCCGGGGCTTAGAGCTGCAGAGTGAGGAGGCACAGGATACCATTCGCCGGAACAGACAGGAAAAAAGAGAGACAATAAAGTCCCAGAAAAAACAGAACAGAGAGCAGTATCAGCAGAAGAAACAGGAGCTTACAGCAGCGGTGGAGACTGCTTCCACGGAGTATGACAATGCAAAGGAAACTGCACAGACAGAGAAACTGCAGGCGGCAAGAGCTGTGGAGGATGCCGCAAAACCGGTGGAGGTTGATGGAACACTGGCGGCGGGCAGACTGGAGCTTGCCCAGAAGCAGAAGAAGCTGGACCGGTTAAAGGAGCAGAAGCAAAAGGGCAGTGAAGGGGAAAATACAGAGGATGATATCAGTGCATTGGAGGATGAGATTGCTTCGCTTCAGCTACAGCTTCAGACACAGGAGCAGACGCTGCAGCAAAAGCGGGCAGATCAAAAGGAGACATTAAAACGTGCCAGAGATGATTACCGCCGTACCGTGTCAGAGAACCGCCGGAAGGTAAAGAAGGCGAAAGCTTCTTTAAAGAAAGCAAGGAATAAGCTGGCAGAGTGTCATCCGGAAAAGGGAACAGAAGCAGAAAGGGAAATAAAAACGGAAATCAATTATACCAAAGAGCAGAATGATCTCCAGATCAGAGAGAAACAGAAAATGCTGCGTCAGCTACAGGAGCTTGCCGGAGCAGGGGGAGCGGTCCGGGCAGATCAGGATGGCGTGGTTACGGCAGTTCATGTGAAGTCGGGAGATGTGACAAATGAATCCGCTGTGCTTCTGTATGCGGGAAACGGGGAAAAGCTTCAGTTTACATCATTGATGGAAAAGAGAGAAGCAAAGAAGCTTTCTGTGGGGGATGAAGTGACATTAAAGACAGCAGAGAAAAAAATAAAGGGATTAACAATATCGTCCATAGAGGAACAGCTACAATCTGATGGCACGGAAAAAAGAAAGGTGACTGTGCAGGTTCCTCAGGGAAAGTGCAGAATCGGTCAGGTGGCGGAAATGACGGTACGAAAGGAGTCAGGTCCCTATGATGTGACGATCCCGTTGACAGCACTTCATACAGAGCAGGGAAAAAACTATGTCTATGTGATCCGTTCGGTGAAAACGGTGCTTGGAAAACAAAAAACAGCATCCAGAGTGGATGTGACTGTTTTAAAAAGAAACGGAAGCTTTGCAGCAATCAGTGAAGATAATCTGTCCCAGGAGGATCAGGTGATCACAGAAGCTACCCGGATCATTCGTGCAGGGGACAGAGTCCGCCTGCAGGAGGGATGATGCGCCGGGGTGGTTTCCTGTGGATGGCGGCCTGTCTGGCGGCAGCAGTTTTGTCTGGCATATGGAGTCTGAAAGCAGGAACGGAAGCGGACAGCACGGAGCATTATCTGACAGCGGATCTGTCACAGCCGGTAACGGTAGCGGAGGCCCCAAAGACACTGGCGGGGAAGCAAAAATGTGTGACGATCTGGGGAGCGAAGGAGCATATTACTTTATCCCAGACGGAAACCGGCCGGGAAACAGAGGCAGAAATGCTTGTGCTTTGTGGTTCCTCTGAGTGGGTACTGCCGGGAGCGGCAATTCTTTCTCCGTCCGATAACCGGGGATGTCTGCTGGGAAAGAAAACGGCAGAGCAGCTTTTTGGAGGTACTGATATTGCAGGAGAGAAGGTAGAGCAGGGGGGACAGTGCTGGCTGGTGCGAGGTGTGATCCCCAATATTTCCGATGCATTTGTGGTGGAAGCAGGGGACAGGATGTCCAAAATGCATCTAAACAGGATCACATTTTCTCACCGGCCGCAGGTTCTGACCCGGATCAGAGCACAGGCATTTTTGGATCAGAGGGGACTGGCAGGAACGTGGCTGCGGTTTGATCTGGCCCATGGAACAAGGATGTTTCAGGAGCTTTTACCGGGGCAATGGTCTGATTTTTCCGGCTGGAAGAGTAACTGGAACACACAGCAGAGTGCCTTTTCTATGTTGCGCCGGATTCATAAAAATAATATTGAGCTGACCTGGGAAAGCCTGCTGATAAAAAAATTATTGTGGGAGCTTCTGGCGATTATCTTCTTTTCTATCTTTTTGTCTAAATGGATCACGAATGTCTTTTTTTGGTATGGATAAAGAACGGATGGCATATTGACCAAACGTCAGATACACGATACAATAAAAGTTGTGTCTTTTGGGCATATTACTTTTAGGAGGCATCTGATGAAAAAACTATTGAAGTATATTACGGAGTATCAGAAGGAATGTATCCTGGGCCCTTTGTTTAAATTGCTGGAGGCATGCTTTGATCTCACCGTTCCCATGGTTATGGCATGGCTGATCGACAGAGGTATTTCCCAAAACAATGTGCCATATATCTGGAAGATGGGTGGTCTTTTGCTGGTGCTGGCGGCGATCGGTCTGACCTGCTCCATCACGGCACAGTATTTTGCGGCAAAAGCGGCGGTAGGCTTTGCGACAAAGCTTCGTCATGCGGTGTTTGAGCATATTGAGTCGTTGTCCTTTACCGAGATGGACGAGGCGGGAACCTCCATGATGATCACGAGAATGACAAGTGATATCAATCAGGTTCAGTCAGGAACCAACCTGGCACTTCGTCTTTTCCTCCGATCTCCGTTTATTGTATTTGGTGCGGCGATCATGGCATTTACCATTGATGTAAAGGCGGCACTTATCTTTGCGATAGTCATTCCGCTGCTCACTATTGTCGTGTTTGGCATTATGCTTATGACCATGCCTATGTACCAGAAGGTGCAGGGACATCTGGATCGTCTGCTGGGGGTGACAAGACAGAATCTGAGCGGTGTACGTGTGATCCGAGCATTTAACAAGGAGCAGGCAGAGAGAGAAAGCTTTCGTCAGGAAAATGATCTGCTCACCAGAATGCAGCTTTTTGTGGGACGTATTTCCGCACTGATGAATCCGGTCACTTATATTATGATCAACGGAGCTTTGGTGGCACTGATCTGGACAGGAGCGGTCCGTATCAATATGGGAACTCTGACACAGGGACAGATCGTGGCGCTGATCAATTATATGTCACAGATTCTGGTGGAGTTAGTCAAGCTTGCCAATACTATCATCATGACTACAAAATGTGTGGCATGCGGCAATCGTATCCAGTCATTGCTGGAGGTAAACAGCAGTCTGGAGGACGGGAATGTATCCTTTGAGCCGGGTCAGGACAAGAAACCGGCACTTGTGGAGTTTGACCATGTGGCATTGGCATATAAAGGTGCGGGAGAAGCGTCTCTGGAGGATATCACTTTTACGGCAGAGCCGGGTCAGACCATCGGTATTATTGGTGGTACCGGTTCCGGAAAGACTTCTCTGGTGCATATGATTCCGAGATTTTATGATGCCACAGAGGGAAGTGTACGAATTAACGGACAGGACGTAAAATCGTACAGACTGGAAGAACTGCGGCAGAATATTGGTATCGTAATGCAGAAGGCGGTGCTGTTCCATGGCTCCATCCGTGAAAATATCCACTGGGGTAATCCGGATGCAGACGATAAACAGATCAATGAGGCATTGGAGCTCGCACAGGCATCTGAAGTGGTTGCCGGTAAGCCGGAGGGACTGGATTACGAGATCGAACAGGGGGGGAGAAACCTTTCCGGAGGACAGAGACAGAGATTTACCATTGCCAGAGCGCTGGTGCGAAAGCCTTCCATTCTGATTCTGGACGACAGTGCTTCGGCACTTGACTTTGCAACAGATGCAAAGCTTCGAAAAGCCCTTGGTACATTGAAAAATACATCAACGATATTTATCGTATCGCAGAGAACCTCTTCTATCCAGCAAGCGGATAAAATTCTGGTACTGGATGACGGACAGCTTGTGGGGATGGGAACCCACGAAGAACTGCTCGAAAACTGCAGTGTATATAAGGAAATTTATGATTCCCAGTTTAAGAAACCGGGGGAAACAAAGACGCAGAAGGAAGAGGTGAGATAAAAGGTGGCAGGAAAAGAAAAAATGACCAGAGATGACCAGAAGAAGACTCTGAAAAAAGTAATGAAATATATTAAAAAGTATCGGGTTCGTGTAGTGATGTCGCTGATCTTTGCAGCGGTGACGGTGATCACAACACTTTATCTTCCAATCCTTACAGGTAATGCCGTGGATCTTATGGTAGAGAAGGGAAAGGTTGATTTTGCCGGCTTAAAGCCGATCGTGAAAACGATGCTGATTGTGCTGGCAATTACAGGTGTGGCACAGTGGATCATGAATATCTGCAATAACTATATTACTTATCATGTGGTTCAGGATATCCGGAAAGATGCCATGGACCGGATTCAGATCGTGCCTCTGAAGTATCTGGATGGCCATGCGGCAGGTGATATTGTAAGCCGTGTGATCGCAGATGTGGACCAGTTTGCCGATGGTCTTCTGATGGGATTTACCCAGGCATTTACCGGTGTGATGACGATTGTTGGGACTCTGGTGTTTATGTTGCAGATCAATGTATGGATCACGCTTGTGGTGATTTTGGTGACTCCGTTGTCTTTTTTTGTGGCAGGCTTTATTGCCAAAAAGTCTTACACCATGTTTCAAATGCAGTCAAAGGAAAGAGGAGCCCAGACGGCTTTGATCGACGAGATGATCGGCAATCAGAGAGTGGTACAGGCATATGGTCATGAGAAACGCTCTCTGGAGCAGTTTGATGAGATCAACGGCAGACTGGAGAAGTATTCTCTGAGAGCCACCTTCTTTTCATCTATTACCAACCCGGCCACACGTTTTGTCAACAATCTGGTGTATGCGGGAGTCGGTATTGTGGGTGCATTTTTTGCCATTCACGGAATGCTGTCTGTGGGACGACTCACCAGCTTCTTAAGCTATGCAAACCAGTATACCAAGCCGTTTAATGAGATCTCCGGTGTCATTACCGAGCTGCAGAATGCGATCGCCTGTGCTGCCAGAGTGTTTGAACTGATGGAGGCAGAGCCGCAGGAGCCGGACAAGCCGGATGCGATCGAGCTGACACAGGTGAAGGGTGCGGTCGAACTGAAAAATGTTTCCTTCTCCTATGTGCCGGAACAGAAGCTGATCCGGGATTTTAATCTTACCGTAAAGCCGGGACAGCGTGTGGCAATCGTCGGACCAACCGGATGTGGAAAAACTACGGTGATCAATCTGCTGATGCGTTTCTATGATGTGAATAAGGGTGTGATCGCAGTGGACGGCACCGACATCCGCAATATGACAAGAGCCAGCCTGCGAAGCAATATCGGTATGGTGCTTCAGGAGACATGGCTTAAGGATGGGACGATCCGGGATAACATTATCATGGGAAAACCGGATGCGACCGAGGAGGAGATCATTGCAGCAGCAAAGGCAACTCATGCCCACAGCTTTATTAAACGTTTGCCACAGGGCTACGATACGGTGGTTCGTGAGGATGGAGATAATCTTTCCCAGGGACAGAAGCAGTTATTATGTATTACAAGAGTTATGCTTTGCCAGCCTCCGATGCTGATACTGGATGAGGCAACCTCTTCGATTGATACCCGTACGGAGATACGGATCCAGAGAGCATTCGAAAAGCTTATGAAAGGAAGAACGAGTTTTATTGTGGCACATCGTTTGTCAACGATCAAAAATGCCGATATTATTCTGGTGATGAAGGATGGTAACATTATTGAGCAGGGCAGCCATGAAAGCCTGCTTGCACAGAACGGATTCTATGCAAACTTGTATAACAGCCAGTTTGCGTAGGGTGAGAAAGGAACCGTGAATAGAAATGGATAAAAAAGTATTGGTGCTGGATTTAGATGGCACATTGACCAATTCAGAAAAGAAGATCACGCCGGAGACAAAGGCGGCACTGATGGAGATGCAGGAGAAGGGACATACCGTGGTCCTTGCATCCGGGCGTCCCACAGCAGGGATCACGCCTTTAGCAAAGGAGTTAAAATTAAAGGAGCATGGAGGATATATTTTATCCTTTAATGGTGGAAAGATTACGGACTGCAGCAGTGATGAGGTGATCTACCAGAAAACGCTGCCGCCGGAGCTTGTGCCGGAATTGTTCTCTCTGGCAAGAAAGCTGGATATTGGTCTGCTTTCCTATGATGAGGATAACAATATCATCACCGGAATGCATTATGATGAGTATATTGATGTGGAGAAGAATATCAATCATCTGCCGGTGAAACAGATGGAAAAGGTAGAGGATTATGTGGATTTTCCATTGAATAAATGTCTGGGAACAGCCGAGCCGGAGATGGCAGCGGAAGCGGAGAAGATCTATGCCGAAAAGTTTGGGGACAAGCTCTGTATCAGCCGAAGTGAGCCGTTTTTTGTGGAGATCACCCCAAAGGGCATTGACAAGGCGGCTTCTCTGGAACGTTTCTGTAAAATGACAGGAAATAAAAGGAAAGATATGATCGCCTGCGGAGATGGCTTTAATGATCTGTCTATGATCAAATATGCCGGTCTTGGAGTGGCCATGGAGAATGCCCAGCCGGTGGTAAAGGATGCAGCAGATTATGTGACAGCCTCCAATGATGAGGATGGTGTGGCAAAGGTGATCCACAAATTTATCTTAAAGGATGATGTGTCCGAAAATGCGGACATAATGTAAGCCAAAAATGTATATGTAAAGTGTTCTTGAAATTGGATAGAACAGGAATGCAGAAACTGTAATGAAAACAGGAGGTACCCCCAAATGCAGAAACCGGTGAATCAAAATGCCTCTCCGGAGGCAGCAGCTCTTTTAAATTATCTGGAACAGACAGCAGGACATGGGATTATTACGGGACAGCATACCCAGACAAATCCTATGGAGGAGATTACATATATCCGGGAGATTACCGGAAAGCAGCCGAAGCTGAGAGGATTTGAGCTTTTGGCATATTCACCAAATATCAATGAGGCTGATGCCAGTGAGGCATGTCTTACCGAGGTGTACGAAAACAGAGACACATTAAAAACAGCCATGAAATGGGCAAAGGAATCCGATGGGATCGTAACATTTTCCTTTCACTGGTTTTCTCCTTTAGGTGGCAGGGACAAAAGCTTTTATGCGGAGCATACTGATTTTGATCCGGCAAAGGTACTGGTCGAAGGGACACCGGAGCGGGAGGCGTTTTATCACGATATGAAGGTGATCGCCGGTTATCTTGAGGAGTTTAAAGAGGCAGGAATCCCAATTCTCTGGAGACCGTTTCATGAGTCAGACGGAACCTGGTTCTGGTGGGGGTCTAAGGGACCGGAGGTTGCCAGGGATCTGTATCTGTTGATGTATGATTATTATGTGAATGAATGTCATCTGGACAATCTGCTCTGGGTATGGAACTGCAGACTGCCGGAGGGATATCCGGGGGATGCGTTTGTGGATATTGTTTCTGTAGATATTTACCTGCCGGAATATGCGCCCACAGACTATGCGAAGGAATACGAGGAGCTGATCCGGGCGACCAGTACCAATAAGGTGGCGGCTCTGGCTGAGGTGGGTTATATGCCGGATGTGGATATGCTGGCAGAGTCCCATACACCATGGGCATATTATATGACATGGTCCAAGGAGTTTTGTATCGGGGAGCAGTACAACAGCAAGGAAAATCTTCGCCGTATGTATAACAGCGCATATGCGGTGTATAATGAACCCTAAAGGGTTCATATTAGAAGTTGCTTCGCAACTTCTATTTGCATAATTTTAAGATATCGTATTCCAGATGGAATTTCAATGCCTGGAATAGTCAGTGAGATCCTCGTTTCGCCGGTATTGCCCCGGTGTGACACCATATTCCCGGTGGAAGCAGCAGATATAATGGCTGCAGGAGGCAAAGCCCAGAAAGGAACTGATATCGGTACAGCTAATGGTGCTGTTTTTCAACATATAGCAGGAGGTTTCACATTTTTTATGCAGGATATACTGTTGCAGGGTATATCCTGTTTCTTTTTTGAAAAGTTTCGATAAATATTCCGGGTGAAGTCCCAGTGCTGCTGCAACTTCCCGGCTGGAAAGAGGGTGGGACATATGTTTGACAATGTAATCGATGCCATGCCGGACATGATAGGAAAGGGCTTTCCCTTGACGAAGCTCATGCATGGCGTTGGTAAAAGCAGTGACAGCCTTCACCTTGATCCCGGCGAGCTCCTCCTGACTGGTACACTGATCCACCTTTCGGATCAAGAGGTCACTGAGGGTAAAGGACTGCTCCGGTTCCAGTCCCCCTTCAATGCAAAAACGGGTGATCATAGCGATCAGAATGACATGATGATACTTCATATTCTGCAGAGGATTTGCAGATAATGTTCCCATATGTTCCCAGTTCTGATTGGCGATATCTCCCTGCAAAATGTCCGGATTGCCGGAGGCAATATCCCGGTAGAAGGCAAATTCCTCCTCCAGGGAGATATGAAAATATTCTTCCTCCTGCTGCTTGGCGAGGAGATTACGGAGTTCTTTTTTAACATTCATGGGTATGAAAGTTCCTTTCTGTGGAAAGTAATTTTATGATGCCATGGTTAAGCCGGCAGATAGTAATTTGGATGTAAACATATATTACTATCTGCTTTTGACCCTGATATCATATTATATCGGTATTATGATATATTTATCTGTTTCATTGTATCATATCCGGCTAAATAATACTATGATGAAGTTGTAAGAAGAAAACAGACAATGCTTATATAAATGCAAGAAAAAGAAAGGAAAGGTGATCACGATGAGAAAATGGATCGGATATGAAAAGGGTGTCAATCTTGGCGGCTGGTTATCCCAGTGTGATTACAGCAAGGAAAGGCTGGAGCATTTTATTGAGGAGGAAGACATCAGACGTCTTAGTACCTGGGGGTTGGACCATCTTCGTCTGCCAATGGATTACAATGTCCTGCGGGAGGAAAACGGAGCATTTAAGGAGGATGGTTTTGGTTATGTGAAGAGTGCTGTGGAGTGGTGCCGGAAATATGGGCTGAATGTCATTTTGGATCTTCATAAAACCGCAGGTTATTCCTTTGATAAAAATGAGCAGGAGCATGGTTTTTTTGCGGAGGAAAGTTATCAGGAGTATTTCTATACCCTGTGGGAGGAGATTGCCCGGAGATTTGCCGGATATGGAGATCAGGTTGCCTTTGAGCTTCTTAATGAAGTGACGGACGAGAAGACTATGGATGCATGGAAGCAGATTTCAGCAGAATGTATCCGCAGGATCCGTGTTATTGCTCCGAAAACAAAGATTATGATTGGTGGCTACTGGAATAACAGTGTTACTGCAGTAAAGGATCTTCCGATGCCGGCAGATGAGAACATTGTTTATAATTTTCATTGCTATGAGCCTCTGATCTTTACTCATCAGGGAGCGGGCTGGGTTGATACCATGCCTGCGGATTACCGGATGTCCTTTGATAATGACATGTCCGTGTTTATGGACAAGACCAAGGAATATCTTCCAGACAATGTGATCATGCTGGAGCCGGCAAAGGACATTGCCCATGCTCTGGACAGTGAATTCTTTGAAAAGCTGTTTGCAGAGGCTATTACAGTTGCTGAGGAGAGAAATGTACCATTATATTGTGGGGAATATGGAGTGATCAATCTGGCATCTCCGGAAGACACTCTGAAATGGTATCAGAGTATTCATGCTGTTTTTGAAAAGTATGGTATTGGAAGGGCGGCATGGAGTTATAAGGAGATGGATTTTGGTCTTATTGATGAACATATGGATCCGGTACGGGAGGATGTGATCCGGGAGCTGTAATGCCACAGTATCTGAAAAAGAAATTGATATGGGTCTAATATACAATTTTTGATGATATCCACACTTTCTATTTGATATAAATTGTGATACAGTGTTAGGGAATGTGGAGGCAAAAGATCATGAAAACCGCAGCAAAAGAAAAAGAGATGGATATGTTAAACGGAGGGATTGCAGGAAAATTGATTCTGTTTTCCCTTCCGTTAGCGTTTAGTAGTATTTTACAGCAGTTTTTTAATTCGGCAGATGTTGCCGTTGTGGGACGATTTGCGGGAGATCAGGCATTGGCGGCCGTGGGAAGCTGCGTGGCACTGGTAGGTATCTTTGTTAATCTGATCGTAGGACTTTCGGTGGGACCAAATGCCGTGTTAGCAAGTCTGATCGGTCAGAAGAAACGGGAACGGATTCCGGGTATGCTTCATACGGTTTTAACCTTCGGAGCAGCTTTTGGGGTATTTCTGATGCTTCTTGGTATGCTGACGGCCCGGCTTGTTTTGGAAGCATCCGGCACACCGGAAAGCGTCATGGCAGAAGCCTTATTGTATATCAGGATCTATTTTTTGAGTATTCCCTTTATGCTGATCTACAATTTTGGGTCAGCAGCACTTCGAAGCTTTGGAGACACCAGACACCCAATGTATTATCTTCTGGCATCAGGAATCGTCAACGTGATCCTGAATCTGGTACTTGTGATCTGTTTCCGGCTGGGAGTATCCGGCGTGGCGATCGCTACCGTGATCTCCAATATATTGAGCGCATCTCTCGTGATTCACTGTCTTCATCGCAGAAGAGACGAGTTTCAATTTCGTTTTCACCATATGAGGATCAAATGGGCAGATTTGAAAAAGGTGCTGATCATTGGCATCCCGGCGGGAATTCAGGGAGCCATTTTTTCTATCTCTAATGTGTTTATCCAGAGCGGCATCAATTCCTTTGGAGAGGATGCCATTGCCGGCTCCTCTCTGGCATTAAATTTTGAATATTTTACATACGATATTGCCAATGCATTTGCGCAGGCGGCAGTAACCTTTACCAGCCAGAATTATGGTGCCGGGAATTTCAAGCGGTGCCGCAGGATCTTTTGGCTGTGTATGCTGTTTGGAATCGGTTTTACGGAGATATTGAGTGTTGTATTTATTTTGTGGAAGGGATTCTTTGTCAGCATCTATACCACAAGCCAGGCAGTTGCCGATTACGGCATTATCCGGATGGAGCGTGTCTGTGCCCTGGAGGGACTGACCGCAACCTACGAGGTGGAAAGTGCTGCCATGAGAGGCATGGGCAGATCTCTGGAGCCGTCTGTTGTGACTATTCTGGGAACGGTGGTCTTTCGAATGATCTGGCTGGTAACGATCTTTAAGATGGTTCCGACCTTTGGAATGCTGATGAATGTGTATGTGGCTTCATGGATATTTACCGGAGGCGTGTTGTTTGTGATCTATTATATGTATAGCAGGAAGGCGTTTGCACAGCGGATGTAAAAGGATTTTGACACACATTTCCGCTCAAAAAAATGAGCGATGTTTGAGCGAAGTTTTTTTGAGAAAAATATAAAAAATTATTGATATTAAAGAAATATGAAAAAAGCAGTATCAAAATAGGCTACGGCAAAATGTCGCAGCCTATCTCTCGTTTATTCTGTTTACTTTTCCATCATTCCCCTACAAATGTTTTCCGCAGCTTCTTCATATCCAGTGTCTGCTCCGGCCGGAATGCATCCGAGCTTACATAAGAGATCAGAGACTTGATAAACTGATCTACCTCCGGAAGATGTGTAACATCGCGGTGGCTGATAATCTCGCCTACTGCAGTAATGGCATCATCTCTGGTTGGTTCTGTAAGGTTGACAAGCTCGCTGAGACGGATTGTGCAGACCATCAAGGAGCCTGTTCCAACCTGTCCCTCAAAGAGGATACCAAGCTTATGGTTACGATCGAAGTTATCCATCATCTGTACGATCGGGCGGTAGCTTTTGTCTGTCGTGTCATCCAGGATTGCACAGTCACAGTGGGATACCAGCTGATACCACTGTGGTGTTGCGTAGGTGTGGGAAGGAAACTGCTTTAATGCCGGATGCTCATTCTGGATCAGCAGGCCCATGGTACCTACGGCTACCGGCTTTTTCATCCACTCACAGATATCGCGGAACATTGGATAGCACCAGAACTCCGTACAGTAGAAGCCCTTGAGGCTCTCGGCTGTCTCCTTTGGCAGATAAAGGACACGTTTGCCTTCGGTAAGCATTGCTTCTGCCTGGTCAAAGTCATTTGTAATATATGTTTTCTCAGCACCTTCGCCCACCGATGCCACGTTGGCAAGATCCAGATGATCATTGTCGGCAGGATAGAGATACAGCTCATATTCGTTGGAAATGCCGGTTCCCTCAATGAAGAGAGAAAGTACCGCTGTTGTGGCATCATTGATGGCAGGAACCGGAATGGAGATATCCTCCAGCTCCACCAGTCCGAGAATGTCAGACGGCAGAGGGATTGTTCCCTCGGCTGCCTTTGTGCCATCCTGCAGGGTGAAGCGGTACGTGACAGACTTTCCTGCGAGGCTCTCCGGACGGTAATAACGGAATGCAGTGGAGAACTCAAATACAGAGCCTGCCGTCAGAACATAGCTGTCAAATTCTGCCATCAGGATCGCGTCAGAGCAATAGCCTGCCCATTCCTTTGTGGTCACAAGTCCCTTGCTGTCCATAAAAGCGTCCAGAATACCCACGAGAGCAGTTCCCTGTCCGGAGAAATCCTGAATATCCAGAATCTGATAACCGGCAAGATTTTTTGTGCGGGCAGCAGCCTCCAGCTCTTCTTTGTAGCACTGAACGGCAAGCTTACCACTGTTGTAGAAAAAGTCATCTGCCTGATCAAGCATGCCCTTTTCTTCCAGACGATCCCGGAATACCTCAAAGTTCCGGGCTTTTAATACACCGGTATATTTATCAATCTCGTGGAAATTCGGAAATACACAGTACTGACCGATTTCATGAGATACCACAGGAATCTCCGGCATCAGCACCTCGGTATTCTCGGCAGCTTTTACCTTCTTGACACCGGTGCCGTACTGGATTTCAATCTCTGCAGCCTCATCTCCGCTGTCAGCGGCAGCCTTGGATGGCAGGATCGCTTCGTCATAGTTTTTGCGGGTCGCAGGCTCGGCAGACTGAATATGTCCCAGTGGAGCGTCGCACATACCATAGGAGCCACGGAACAGACGGTTCTTGCTCAGGCGCACGCCAACGAAGAAGTCCTCTTCCGGCAGAATGACCGGTGTGTGCTGGAAATTGTTAGAGCCCTGTGTATATAAGTGACGGGTATCCACAGCCTTGTATGCGGCGAGGATCTCTGAGATCCGTTCCTTGCTGCCCCAGAGCTCATTGCCCAGAGACATCATACAATAGGAGGCGTGGTTTCCGAAATATTTCATCATACGGTAGCCTTCTTCAATGAGATAGGACTGCTCTGTCTCGTTGTGTCCTTCCTCACCCGGAGCTGTCATCGTACCCCAGAACGGAAGCTGTGGCTCCATATAGATACCCACCAGATCAGCAGCAGTAAATGCGGCATCCGGAGGACAGCAGGTATGGAAACGGTAATGGTTGATGCCATAGCTTTTGGAGATGGACAATACCTTGATCCATTCCCCAACTGTAGCAGGAACGGCACCGGTCAGTGGGAAGATCAGACCGTCATGCTTGCCTCGCAGAAATGTCTTGCGGCCGTTGATCAGAAAATCATGTCCCTCGGTAGTAAAATCACGGAGTCCGAAAGTGGTGGTGACAGTTTCGGTGCTGTCTGCGAAGGAGACGGTCAGTTCATAAATGACCGGGGTATATTCACTCCAGAGTACCGGATGCTCTCCCAGATCATATGTCACAGAATATACTGCTTCTCCTGCCGGAAATGGAATTTCAAAGGACTGGGCAGGGGTAATCTGATCTTTGAGTCCGTCACGGTCACGAAGTTGTGAATGGATCTCAATGGTGTGGGAAGCATCCGAAACGGAAGCGTTTACGGTAGTCATTTCCAGTGTCACAGTACCGGTTTTTGTATCCGGAAGTGTCTTGATATGGGAGATATAGCAGGCTTCGTGAATGCGAAGAGAAATCTCACCAATAATACCGTTCCAGTTTGTCTGTGTATCCGGGGAGGTCAGATGACCACCCTTTGTGGGATAAGCCAGTGGATCGGCTTCCCCCTCCTCCGGCTTCTGAAGATTGGCAACCAGTATGGTCAGACGGAAGTCCTGTCCGGTCACGGCCTTTGTAAGGTTGTAAATATGTGGTGTATTCAGACTGTCATAAGTACCGATCTGTATATCGTTGACCCATACCATAGTTACGCGGGTACGCTCCAGATAGAGCAGGATCTCCCTGCCCACATCCTCCGGTTCCAGATGAATCTCCTTGGAGTACCATGCATATCCCTCATACAGATAAGGATCTGTCAGAGTTCCTGTTTCCATTTTGTCAGAAAATGTTCCCTTCTGTGCCATAGAGGTGGTACCCGGCAGAGAAATCGTATCATCGAAATTTTTTGTATAAAATGCTTCGTCAATGCCGGTACAGCCTGTGTCAAGCTGGAAATCCCAGACACCCTGTAAATTCATAGTCTTTGTCATAGTTTTCTCTCCTGTTATAAAATGATCCGTAATACTGCAGTGAAAACTGCAAAACATAACTATTTTATTATACAGGGTGAGGGAATCTCTTTCAACTAAAAAGACAAAGAAAAGTGTTGTAATTTGTGGTTTAATGTAATTTATGGTACAATATCTTCAAAGGCAAAAGGGAATCTTTTGCCGGTTCTTAAAATTCAAGAGAGGAATTAATATAGATGGAGATGCGGGAATGGCGCAGACTTGCGTTTCGCAGTGCGGGTCTGCTGGTGTTTGTCCTGTTGATCACGATTGCCGGAAATCTTTCGTCACAGAAGAGCTTCTGGCAAAAGGAGAACGGCAGCGGGCAGACGGCACAGACACAGAAGTTGTCCAATATTGAGCATGTGGAAGCACATGTTATGAAGCAGGATGAACTCAGCCGGCTGGGAGAACATTATATAGAGATCAGCAAAACAGTAACAGGACAGGCCATCTCTGTGCGGCTGGATAATGATTATGTGGAACGGACCATGACATTGACTATGAAAGGAGCCTCCGTCAGGGGATATGGAAGGACTTCGATAAAATATCATGGTGGAGACGGAAACTTCCGAAAGGAAGAAGTGATCAAAAAGCAGAAGGTATCCCAGACACATAAGACGGCACGATTCACTTTTTGTATGAACCGGATCTATGAGCCGGAGCTTTTGGAGTCGGAGGATGTCTGCTATATTGTACTTCGTCGTCCGAAAGAGGTATATTCCCACGTTGTGGTTATTGATGCCGGACACGGAGGAGATGACGAAGGAACGGGTTCGGTGGACTGGAAGTATCGGGAAAAGGACTCGGCACTTAAAATTGTGGGATGTCTGAAACAGATTCTGGATGGCACCGATATCAAGGCATACTATACCAGACTGGACGACAGGGATATTTCCAAAAGGGACAGGGTCAGGCTGGCGAAGGATGCCGGAGCAGATGTATTGATCAGTGTTCACTGTAATGCCTCGGATGCTTATGACACGACGGCAAAGGGAGTGGAAACATTATATTCCGGCAGAAAGAAAACCACAGCAGGAAATCTGTCCAGCAGGCAGCTTGCAAAGGATATTCTTGATGAGGTTTGCGAAACGACCGGCAGGCAGCGTCGTAAGGTGATACGGAGAGATCAGCTGTATCTGATGCATCATGCGGATGTGCCGGTTACCATTGTCGAGGTGGGATATATGACCAACCGGTCAGATATGAGATATCTCAAAAAACAAAAGAACCAGAGGGAGATTGCACAGGGAATTTATAACGGATTGTGCAAAAGTCTGCAGAGGATAGAAAAGTAGGTGTCCTAAAAACAGGACAGAGCTATTGATGAAAAGAAGATAAAAAGAGAGGAATTATGATCATGAAAAAGATTATTGTGGCAACCGGAAATGAAGGAAAAATGAAAGAATTCCGCCAGATCCTGCAGGGAGAGGATATTGTATTTTCTTCCCTGAAGGATGGGGGCTTACAGAATGTAGAGATTGTGGAGGATGGCAGTACTTTTGAGGAGAATGCACTGATCAAGGCCCGCAAGATTTCTGAGATCACAGGACAGATCGTGTTGGCAGATGATTCCGGGCTGGAGGTGGATGCATTGGACAAAGCACCCGGGATTTATTCTGCACGTTATATGGGAGAGGATACTCCATATACAGTAAAAAATAATCATATCATTGAGCTTTTGAAGGATGTGGAGGGAGAGGACCGCAGTGCCCGTTTTGTCTGTGTGATCGCCTGTGTATTTCCGGATGGCAGAAGCTTTACATGCCGTGGAGTGGTAGAGGGACAGATCGGTTACAGCGAAAAGGGAGAGAATGGTTTTGGATATGATCCGATCTTTTATGTGCCGGAGCTTGGATGTACGACAGCAGAGCTTCCGCCGGAGGAAAAAAACAAGATCAGCCACAGAGGCCGTGCATTGACCGCTATGTATGACAAAATGAAAGAGTATGGGATTGTATAAGAACAGGAGTGGAAAAATGGGAGAAACAGAGCAGGAACAGATCAAAGTGCTGATCGTCAGTGATTCTCATGGACGCAATGATAATCTTAGAAAAGCAGTGGCCAATATGAGAGGAACCCATTGCCGGATGCTGCATGCCGGAGATTTTCAGTGCTCCCCACAGGAGATTTATGATCTGGCAGGGGTGCCGGTAGATATGGTTCGCGGAAATTGTGACAGTAGTCTCAGCGGAGTTCCATTATCCAGAATTGTGGAAATTGGCGGATATCGGATTTTGCTGACTCACGGTCATCAGTATGCAGGCATTGACAGTATTGGAAACATGAGTGAGATGGCGCGGGCCAATGATGTGCAGATCGTCGTCTGCGGGCACACGCATATTCCCCATATGGAAAAGCGTGGAGATGTCTGGGTTGTCAATCCGGGCAGTATTTCACAGCCCCGCCAGCCGGGGCATCAGCCGTCTTATCTGGTGATGAATATCGAGCATGGAACGGTGGATTTTGTACCGGTATATTTAACATCGTGATAAAAGAACAAAATTGCATCGTGTAATTATTTACCGGCGTAATTTTTGTTTAGAAAAGCTTTAGAATTGATCCGGGAAAATTGGATTGACGAAAAGAGCAAATTTTGATATAATAGTTCTAAAATGAACTGTCTGAAACAGTAAAAAGCATTATGTCCGGTCACGGTCAGGTAATGGGGGAGGGCATCATGGATGACAGAGTGGAACAATTATTAAGTGGTCAGTATTTCAAAAAGTATCAAGAAGCAATGTATTCCGAAATTACTGAAAAATTTAATATGACGCTTATGGAAGTGCGTGTGTTACTTTTCTTTGATAATCATGGAAGCAGCAATACGGCGAAGGATCTGGTCAGGATCTTTCATTATACCAAGTCCAATGTCTCCAAGGCCATTGACAGTCTGCTGCTTCGCGGATATTTAAAGAAACAGTATGATGATCAGGACAGACGGTATATTCATTTGACGGTGCAGCCGGAGGCAGCAGATGTGCTGGAGATGGCGCGGCAGTGCCAGAAGGATATGTTTCAATCGGTTTTCCGGGGGATCAGTGAAGAGGAGTTACAGATTGTACAGAAGGTGGCCCAGAAGATTCACCAGAATATATCGGAAGCGATGCAGTAAGTGAATGGGGAAATGCATCGGCATATGTGGAAGACGGTTTTGTAACCCGAGGGCGTTTTTTGAAAGGAAAGGTGATATTGTGCAGGATAATTTTGAAAAAATGATGAGCGATTTTACACAAAAGTATAAGGATGTCTGTATTCAGAACAATTCCATTGACAGCAGTCTTTTTGCAGAGTATGGGGTAAAGCGTGGTCTTAGGGACAAAAACGGAAAAGGAGTCCTTTCCGGTATTACAAATATTTCTTTGATCAAGGCGAGCGACATTGTAGACGGAAAAGTGAAGCCATGTGACGGACAGCTTTTTTACCGCGGATATAATATTTATGATCTTACCAATGGCATGAGAAAGGATCATCGGTTTGGATTTGAGGAGATCACATATCTTCTGTTGTTTGGTAATCTTCCGACTAAGAGTGAGTTAAAGGAGTTCAGCGGGATTCTGGCAAAGAACCGCAGACTCCCAACGAACTTTGTCCGTGACGTTATTATGAAGGCGCCAAGCCAGGATATTATGAATTCCCTGACAAAGAGTGTACTGACCCTGTCTTCCTATGATGATAAGGTGTCAGATATCAGTCTGGAGAATGTATTGTCACAGTGCCTGATGCTGATCAGTGTATTCCCGATGCTTTCTGTATACGGTTATCATGCATATAATCATTATGAGAGAGATGAGAGTTTTTATATTCATCGTCCGGATGACAATCTTTCTGCGGCAGAGAATATTTTGAGAATGCTCCGTCCGGATAAAAAATATACGGATCTGGAGGCGAAGGTGCTTGATATGGCACTTGTACTTCACATGGAGCACGGCGGCGGTAATAATTCTACCTTTACAACCCGCGTCGTTACATCGGCAGGTTCCGATACATATTCTGTTATTGCGGCAGCTCTTTCTTCCCTGAAGGGACCAAAGCATGGCGGTGCCAATATCAAGGTGGTTGAGATGATGCGGGATATTAAGGAGCATGTAAAAGATACCACAGATGAGGATGAGGTGAGAGCATATCTCAAGAAGATCCTTCATAAGGAAGCCTTTGATCATCGTGGCCTGATCTATGGTATGGGTCATGCTGTTTATTCCATTTCTGATCCGAGAGCCGTGGCGTTCCGCGGATTTGTGGAGAGACTTGCGACAGAGAAGCATGAAAATAAAGACTATGCATTATATTCTATGATCGAGCGTATTGCGCCGGAGGTGATCGGCGAGGAATGTGCGATCTACAAGGGTGTCAGTGCAAATGTGGATTTTTACAGTGGTTTTGTATATACTATGCTTGGTATTCCGACAGAGCTGTTTACTCCAATCTTTGCGATGGCGCGTATCGTAGGCTGGAGTGCGCACCGTATGGAGGAGCTGATCAATGTGGATAAGATCATTCGTCCGGCGTATCAGAGTATTATGGTGCCGAAGGCTTATGAGAGTCTTGCCGACCGTAGTACACCAAAGCTTGGCAGCAAGGAGAAGGAAACCTTAAAGATTTCCATGAAAGATGAAAGCTGTTAATGAAATTGCGTGCCTGCAGTTTAAGGTCTGCGGGTAGAGAAAGGAAAGTAGATTATTATGTATATAGGAGCTCATATTTCGGCTTCCAAGGGCTTCGAAGCAATGGGAAAGCAGGCGTTATCCCTTGGAGCGAATACCTTTGCGTTTTTTACGAGAAATCCCCGTGGAGGTAAGGCGAAGGAAATTGATCCGGCAGATGTGGATAAGCTGTTAGCGTTGATGGAGGAGCATCATTTTGGAAAGCTGGTAGCTCACGCACCTTATACTATGAATCTTTGTGCAGCGAAGGAAAATGTCCGGAGCTTTTCCATTGAGATGTTTCAGGATGACATGAAGAGAATGGAGTATGTACCGGGAAATTATTATAATTTTCATCCGGGTTCTCATGTGGGACAGGGGGCCGAAAAAGGCATTGACCTCATTGCAGAAGCATTAAATGTCTCTCTTTTTCCGGAGCAGCAGACAACGGTACTGCTGGAAACTATGGCAGGAAAGGGCAGCGAGGTAGGACGTAATTTTCAGGAGCTTCGTGAGATTATTGACCGGGTGGAACTTAGTGATAAGCTGGGAGTTTGTCTGGACACATGCCATATCTGGGATGGCGGCTATAATATTGTGGAGCAGTTGGATGAGGTGCTTCAGGAGTTTGATCAGGTGATCGGTCTGAACCGGTTAAAGGCAGTTCATCTCAATGACAGTATGAACCCTCTGGAGGCGCATAAGGACCGCCATGAGAAGATCGGGGAAGGTCATTTGGGAATTGAGGCGATCACACGGATCATCAATCATCCAGTGCTGAGAGATCTGCCGTTTATTCTGGAGACACCAAATGATGATGACGGCTATCGCAGAGAGATTGCTTTACTGCGTAAGTTGTGGGGCGAGACACCTGTAGAACAATAATCTTAATAAATTTGTAATTTATGATACCCATGGGATATGTTATTCTATATAGAGACAGATCCGATGGGTATTTTAGTAGGAGAAAGGGGATTTTGATGAGCGGGTATATGGCAACAATTCTTGTGGCAGATGATGATCCGGATATTGCAGAGCTGGTGGAGCTTCATCTGGCAGGAGAGGGCTTTCGTGTATTTAAGGCATATGATGGAGCGGAGGCGTTAAATATATTTGGCAGAGAAAAGATTGATCTGGCAATCCTTGATATTATGATGCCGGGGGTGGATGGGATTCAGGTTTGCAAAAGGATCCGGGAGTTCAGTACGATTCCGGTGATCATGCTGAGTGCCAGGGATTCCGAGGAGGATAAGGTAGCCGGGCTGGAAATTGGTGCAGATGATTATGTGACAAAGCCGTTTCAAAAGGGGGAGCTGGCGGCGAGAGTGAAGTCACAGCTGCGCCGCTATCAAAGGTTTGGAGCGCAGGATCCGGCAGAAAAAAGCGATGAGATCCGGCTGGAAAATCTTTATATCGAAAAAAACACCCATTCCGTCAAAGCATTTGGTAATCCGGTCCGTTTGACGCATTTAGAGTTTGAGATTCTTTATCTGCTGGCATCCCATCCGGGTAAGGTATTCAGTACGGATGAAATTTTTGAAACAGTCTGGAAGGAAAAAAGCTTTGATATGAGCAATACAGTGATGGTGCATATCAGGCGTCTGCGGGAGAAGCTGGAAGGAAGGCAGAGAAAGGCTCAGATCATTAAGACGGTCTGGGGAGTAGGTTATAAAATTGAAGCATAATATATGGAAAAGTCTGCGGATGAAGCTGGTGTTATATGGAACAGCCAGCCTTTTGCTTGCGGCAGCCACAGAAGGAATTCTGGCATTACTGCTATATCTGATGTCCACCGTGTTAGGAGTATCCAGGCAGAATTCGTTGTATGATTATTCTAATGTGACATCCGATTATACAGAAGCGTATTTTACAGAGGGTAACTCCGGAATGAAGACATCTTTTTTGCGGACGCTGGGAAATATCGGAGACGATACCTTATATACTATTGCAGTTGTAGGGATGGCCGCGGGACTGCTGCTTTTTATATTTTATTTTCTGCTTCTGACCAGAAAGGTCACAGGAGATCTGTCAGATATTGCGGATGGTATCAGCTCTATGACCAGAGACAGAGAAGCAGGAAGTCTGCCGGTAGACAGGCAGGATGAGATTGGGGAGATTGCCCGGTCTGTCCATCAGATGACGGAGGAATTATCAAGACTGATGGCATCAGAACGAGAGGCACTGCAGTCCAATAAAGAGATGATCGCGTGTCTGGCCCATGATCTCAGAACCCCGCTGACCTCTCTCAGTGGTTATCTGAATCTTGCAATGGATACGGACAAGTATGATGTGGAACAGAGACAGCATTTTGCGGAGGTGGCAGCCCGAAAGGCGGACCGGCTGGAAGGCTTGATCCAGGATCTTTTTGATTATACGAAATTAATGAGTGGAGAGATTACGCTGCATCGTCACAGGATTGATTTTGTAAAACTGGTGGAACAGATGATAGAGGAATTTTATCCGTTGTTAGAGGAAAATGAGCTGACATGCAGCTTTCAGACGGAGTGCCGGGAACTGGAGATGGATGTTGATCCGGATCTGATGGCGCGTGCGGTACAAAATCTGTTAAGCAACGCGGTCAAATACGGAAAAGATGGCAAGCAGATCATTATCCGGCTGGAAAAAGGCCGGAATGTAACATTTTCCGTCACCAATTATGGACTGATCATACCGGAGAAAAGTCTGGATATGATCTTTGAAAGATTTTACCGTGTGGAGGGCGCAAGATCGCCGGGGACCGGAGGAACAGGGCTGGGATTAAACATCGCCAAAGAGATTATAACGCTTCATGGTGGAACAATAACGGTGGAGAGCGGTCTGCAGGGGACTGTATTTTCTGTGGAGATTCCACGGAAGGAAGCAACGGAGGATGCGTGAGTGTGAGAAGATATTGGAGATATATCATTAAAAGCATATTCTGGATCTTATTAGTCATCGTTGGACTGACGCTTTTGTACCGCCTGGAAAATGACGGCAGCAAGAAGGAGTCTGCTTCGAAGGATTCAACATATCTGAGCCGGGGGATTTCTTTTACCAGAGGTAATATTCATATGGATGTTGCGGCAGGATATCAGGGAAAAGTCCGTCTGGGGAGATATGTGCAGCTTAAAGCAGACATCCGGAATACCGGTGGTGATTTTTCGGGAGTGTTACAGGTATTACCGGGAAAATCCGGTCAGGAGAAAACATATGAGAGGTCATTTGAGATTCAGGGAGGAGAAAGCCGGACGATCCGGATGTATATTCCTGTGGGAACGGAAAGTGACATTTTGGATGTAACATTGCTGCAGGGAAGACAGCAGGTAATATATACGGGAGAGATCTGGCTGGATCGTGACCGCAATGAGGATGAGATATATACAGGAATCTGCTGTGGAAGTAAGGAAAAACTGGGATATATGGAAGGTGCAGATACGAATGTAACATATCTTTCTAAAAAAGAACTGCCGGTGGATGTCCGGGGACTGGACTGGCTTGATGTTTTTGTGGTAAGTAATGTGGATCTGCAGACTCTGGAAGAACAGCAGGTCAGAGCTTTAATAAACTGGGTGCGCAGTGGTGGAACATTAGTGCTGGCAGATTCCGGAGAGGCAAAAGAGATTTCACCGTTTCGGGGGAAATTATTTGAGTGGAGAAAGACAAAGTCATTAAATATAAATACCAATTTTGGGTTGAATCGGAAAAGCATGAAACGTATCCGTAAAATAATTCTCCGGGAAGCAACCGCTGCAAAGACAGATGAGGTAAAGAATTTTCTAAGAAATAATCTGTCGGATGAGCTTTATGAAAAATGGAAAACAGAGATCAATAAGTTGGATGGATCATCGGAATGCATTCGGCAGGATGGAGAGGTATATCGGTATTTAAGCTGTAATTTCAGCGTAACTATGCTGAGGGATTTTCTGTCTCTTCAGTTGACGGCAGCAGAACGAAAAGCGACGCTGCAGGATATTTCCATTCAGAAAATCCATCGGAGGCTTCAGAAGCTTGACGTGAAAGGGGGGACGTCGTTTTTAGAAACCCGGAAGGGAGACGTTGTTTTTCAGGAAAAAAGCATCGGTTTAGGAAAGCTTATTGTCAGTGGTGTTTCGTTACAGCTTCCGTCCAGATGCTGGGATGTTCACGGAAACTATATTAAAACCCTGCTTTTAGATCATAGTGCAGACCGGAAAACGGTAACGGAGGCGGGACAGAGGCAAAAGACAGAAAACAGTATTATCAGCAGTGGCCTTCAGATCACGGATTGGAATAAATTACCGAATTTGAAGCTGTATATGGTTTTTCTTGGAATATATATTCTGGTGACCGGTATTATGGCAGGTCATTTTTTGAGAAAATCCCGACATCGGATGATAATCTGGGGAATCCTGCCGGTCAGTGCACTGGTGTTCTCTGTGTTGATCTATCTGACAGGGACCAGTACCCGTCTGGAAGGACAGTGTATTAATTACCTGAATCAGATGGAACTGGATCAACAGGGGGTGGGAGTGTTAAAAAGCTCTTTCCGGGTGATCAATGATCAGACCGGGCAGTATGATGTGGCGATGGATGGAGGACCGGTCATGGACTATGGTGATACCATGGAAAATACAGGAAAAAGTGTTTGGCAGGAAATGATTATGCAGCAGGGGGAGGGAAAAAATACAGCGCATATTGGAAAAGTGCCATGCTTTGAAGGAATTGATCTGCAAAGTAAGACTTCCGTCCGGCTTGATGGAGGTGTTGAAGCAAGTATCTCAATCATAGATCTGCAGCTTTTAGGTAATATTAAAAATAATTTTTCATACAAGCTGGAAGATTGTATGGTTTATCACAGAGGGATGTTGTATTATCTGGGAGATATTGAAGGAAAAGATGTTCATACGATAGAGGAAATCAACCGGGTGACAGGAGAATGTATCGAGGAGGAAAGGAACTATGAAAAGTTTGCGGAGAAACTTTTTGGCAGACGTTCAAAATATAAAATGACACGGGGAAGGATAAGGAGGCGCTGGGCTCTTCTGGAGGCGTGTATTAAAAATGTCGATGATGCGGACATTATCTTTTATAGCTTTATTCCAAAGGGGCAGGAAGTGACAGGGTGGTATGAAACGCAGAAGGCGAAGCAGCAGAATATGCTTGGCGGTCTGGAACAGATTTCGGGTATAAAATCAGGGGAAACCGGGATTATGATGCGGCTTCCGGGGAGGGATCGCACGGGAGAGGATCATCGGATACTTCGTGGAGGTGATTGAGAATGCTTAAAATGCAGAAGGTAGGAAAAAGCTATATGCAAAAGATTGTTCTGCAGGATCTGAATCTGGAAGTGGAAAATGGCAGAATATTTGGCCTGATCGGGGCTGTGGGGGAAGGAAAAACGACATTATGCCGTATGATTGCCGGTTTAATTCCTATTGATGAGGGAGAAATCTATATTGATGAAAAACCACTTTCCCGGCATCCGGAGATTGTCAGGAAAAAGCTGGGGTATGTTCCGAGGCAGTTTGGAAGATACCGGGATATGACGTGTGAGGAGTATCTGGAATATTTTGGAAGACTGTATGGGCGAAATGATGATATAACAGAGAAGAAGCTCGAAGGGCTTCTGAAAATGGCAAATCTTGCATCAAGGAGCCGGGAGCAGGTGGATCAGCAGAGGCCGGAGGTCAAGAAAAAGCTTTCGTTGATCCGGTGTCTTCTGACAGATCCGGATGTATTGGTACTGGATGATTTTCTGGTGGGACTGGATGTAAGGGAGAGAAAAGAATTGAATACACTGCTGCTGCAGATCCGTGATATGGACAAGGCAATTCTCATCAGTTCTCCGGGAACTTCATTTTTGACCGGGGAGGAGCATTGTCTGGGGATCCTGCAGAGAGGAAATATTGTGGTACAGGGAACCCTGGAGGAGATAACAGAGCAGGTGAACCGTTCCAATCCGCTGGAGCTTGTGATAGCGGAGAATTGTGCAAAAGCAGTGGAGGTGTTGAAAGCAGAAAAAACAATCACACGCATCTCGATGGACGGAAATAAAATATTTGCAGGCTTTGAAGGAACACAGGAGGATCAGGTAAGGATCTTAAGATGCCTGATGAAGGAGGGGGTTCCGGTGATTTCATTTCAGAGAGGAAAAAGTGATCTGGAATCTGTTTTTTGGAAGCTGACAGAGTGATGCAGATCAGCGGTTTTTGGAAAAGGAAAGGAATTCATATGAAAATACAATGGAATCCGTTTTTATATCGGGAAATGAAACGTTATGCAGGTTCCCGCAGCTTTTATGTATGGCTGGTGGTATATGAGATATTTCTGGCCCTGGTAACAGGAGTCGGGTATAATGTCGTGCTCCGGACCGGCTGGGCTCATATTATGGATTATTCCGGAGCTGCATATTTATATTTTATTTTGTCGGGCATATTGGGATTGACGGTGCTGGTAATGGTCCCGTCCGTTGCAGCCGGAAGCATTGCATCTGAGTGGGAAAATCAAACCATGGAGCTCTTGCTTACAACGGCTGTTACACCTTCGCAGATCGTGGCAGGAAAGCTGCTGGCCTCTATTTGCATGGCAATTCTTTTGGTGATTGCGGGGGTGCCGTTTCTGGCGGTGTCTTTTATTCTGGGCGGGATTCAGCAAAAGCATGTGTTGGAATTTGTTCTTTTGACGATAATTGAGGCTGTTTTTATCGGCAGTATCGGTGTATGTATGTCCGCATTTTCAAGAAAGACGGATGGGGCGGGGGTCAGATCGTATTTGGTTACTCTGGGGGTGTCCATCGGGACCCCGTTGATCGCAGGAGTGGTATATATTATCATCAACGCCTATCGTGGAAGCAGGTATATGGCAGGACAGGGCGGTCTTGGGGAAATCATGCTGATATTGCTGTGTAACCCTGTGGTCACGACGGCATCCTTATTGACGGATCAGATGGGATATGGAAATAAATTTCAGGAGATTCTTTGCGTATTGGGAACGGTGCCGAATTTCTTCCTGGAGCATTGGTGTCTTATCAGTGCTGTGGTTCAGCTTATGATTTCCCTGGTGTTACTGTTCATTTCTGCGCGCAGAATCAAGAAATATTATTTATAGGACGGAATAAACAGAGCGGATTTTCTATTGACGGCAGACAGGGACTAGAGGTAAGATAGACGGGTGTGGAAACGGTGTATCAGGAGAATATCCGTTTTTCAATACCCAGATAGAAGAGGAGAATCATTGTGAGAAAGATAAGTGAGAGAAAAAGAGTCGTAGTAAAGGTAGGAACATCAACATTGACACACCGTACAGGACGGCTGAATATCCGACGTGTAGAAAATCTGGTCAAGACGCTGGCAGATCTGCAGAATGCAGGTCACGAGATCGTGCTGGTCTCCAGTGGTGCGATCGCACTTGGTATGGGTAAGCTGGGAATGACAAAAAGGCCGTCGGATACACCGGGTAAGCAGGCATGTGCGGCAGTAGGACAGTGTGAGCTGATGTACATGTATGATAAATTTTTTGCAGAATACAGTATTGTGGTGGCGCAGGTGCTTCTGACGAAATATGTTCTGCTGGAGGACCGCAGACAGCATGTGGTCAATTCTATGGAGCGGCTGTTGTCCCAGGGCGTGATTCCCATTGTAAATGAAAATGATACGGTGGCGATCGATGAGCTGGAGCTGGAGGTAGGTGAGAATGATTCTCTGGCTGCCAATGTTGCGACCATTGCCAATGCAGATCTGCTGGTGATCATGTCCGATATTGACGGTCTTTATGACAAGGATCCTCATGTCCACGAAAATGCCAATCTCATTCCGGAGGTAGGAGAGATCACAGACGATATCCGTAGTCTCGCAGGCGGTGCCGGTTCTGCGCTTGGTACCGGTGGAATGGCAACGAAGATCAAGGCGGTTGAGATTGCCCATGCGGCTGAGATTGATGTAGTTCTTATGAACGGCAAAAATCCCCACAAGCTGTATGATCTTTTTGAAGATAAGCCGGTAGGGACTCTGTTTGCAAAAACATTATGATATTCCTTGATGAAACTTCCCATGTGTCAAATGGACCGGTGGGAAGTTTTATTATTTATTAAGCTGTTCCAGAAGCACGTCCAGCAGAGCATCGTTGTCGGAAGGATTCATGAAGCAGAAACGGATGTATTTATTATCCAGAAATGGGAAAGTAGAACAGTCGCGGATCATCAGACCTTTTCGGATCGCTGCCTCAAAGAGATCCATGGAAGTGACATCATCCCGCAGGATCCGCACAAGAATGAAGTTTCCGTGAGGCGGATAATATTTTATGGACGGACAGGTGTCCAGAATCCGGCAGATCCGTTCCCGTTCTGACGAAATGAGATTTTTTGTATCTTCGATATATTCTTTATCCTGAAACATGATCTCTCCGGCAACGGCAGCAAGGGAGTTGATCGTCCATGGATTCTTTTTGCTGTCAATCTCCTGCAAAAGCTGATGGTTGCCACAGATGGCATAGCCGAGGCGCAGACCCGGAGCTGCAAAAAACTTTGAGATACCCCGGAGAATGATGATATTATTGTAGTAGTTGGTCAGAGGGATGGATGTGATCTGATCGGCTTTTTCTGAGAATTCTACATATGTCTCATCCACCATAACAAAAATACCCTTTTCCTTACAGGTGTCCAGAATGATGCGCATGCTCTGGCGGTCGATCTGGGAAGAGGTAGGGTTGTTTGGATTGCACAGCACAAGCAGGTCGATATCCCGGTCCAGAGCCTGCTTCAGCTCGTCGATATTTAACTGAAAGTCGTCCGATTCTTTTAAACGGAAATAATGGGAACGACCGCCCTCCAGACTGAGTTCATGTTCATACTCGGAATATGTCGGTCCAACGATCAGAGCCTTCTTTGGATGCTTTAACTGGATCACCAGAGAGATCAGCTCGGTGGAACCGTTCCCTACCAGAATATTGCGGTAATCCGTTCCGGTGTATTCGGCGATGCATTTGCGAAGACTGGTATATTCCCGGTCGGGATATGTGGTGATGGCGTCGATGTGCTCCATCAGGCCCTCCCGGAGCCTGTAGGAAATCCCCAGAGGATTTACATTTGCAGAAAAGCTGGTAATATCCTCTTTCTTAATACCGTAAATGGCTTCTATTTTTTCAAGGTCACTTCCGTGAAAATGTTCTTTATGTTCGATCATATTATGACTGCCTCGTTTCTATAAGTATATTCTGCAAATACTGCATCCACAGTATAGCATTTGTGCTGTGGGTTGTAAATGTTACATTGAGTTTTAACGCATTATCTACTATAATATGATGCAAGGGTCAAAAGCAGACGGAAATGAATGTATAAAGAAAGAGGTAAGAGGAGGTGGTCCGGATGGCAAGAAAAAAGCAATACGAGGAAAAGCAGCAGCATGGGACGGCAGAGCTGCCCGTTGGTCTGCATAAAATGAGCTATCCGGCAGGGACGGATGTTATCTTTTATCTTCATTGGCATCAGGAGTTTGAAATGCTGATGGTCACAGAGGGAGAGATTAATTTTGAGATAGAGGATCGCAGATATCTTCTCCGGGAGGGTGATGGAGTTTTTATCAATTCCAATCTGCTTCATTCTGCCAGAGCGGTGGATGGGAAACCCTGCAGCTTCTTTGCTATAGATTTTCATTATCAGTTTTTACACGAGGACATCCATAGCCGGTTTGGAAGAAAATATCTGAAACCGGTACTGGATGGCAAGATCGTTTTTCCGGAATTTATATCCGTAAGGTGCCCGGATATGCCGTATCGGCCGGAGTTTGAGGATCCGGCAAACCGTCGGCGTATGTCAGTGCAGCCGGAGATGGAAGCCTTATGGGACAACGGCGGCTGGCAGAGCCAGGTGCTTCGTCTTCTCCGGGAGCTGTATGTCTGTCCGGAGCATGACACAGAGCCTTATGAATTGATGCTTCGCAGCCACATTATCGGAATCTGGGATCGCTTAAACCGGCAGAGTATCCGGGTGTCCAGACGGGATGAACCGGGTGAGACCGGGCGGCTGGAGCCGGTTGTCAAATACATGAAAGAAAATTTTGCATATGAGATCACATTATCGGAGCTGGCGGAGATGCTACCTATGAGTGAGGGACAGTTCTGCCGTATTTTTAAACAGACCATGAAGATGTCTCCGATGCAGTATCTGATGAGATATCGTATTCTGCAAAGCTGCCGTCTGCTTCAGGATACGGACAAAAAGATTGGAGAGATTGCGAATCTGTCAGGCTTTAATAATATCAGTTATTTTAATAAGGTGTTTTTGCAGACGATTGGATGTACGCCGAGAGAATACCGGAGTACAGGAAATTATTAGGAGGAAAGCAGTGATATGAGAGAATACCACAATTTATTGGAGGCAGCACAGAGCTTTGAAACTGCCTGGGGATTTATTTTTGACATGGATGGGCTTATTTTTGACACCGAGCGGCTTTTTATGGAGCAGCTGGCGGTTGTGATGGCACAGAGGGGTTACCGGCTCAGCAGGGAGGTGTATTGCAGAAGTCTCGGATTGACAGGGAAAGCGCTGGAGAAGCTGATGCTGACAGAATATGGGGCGGATTATCCCTTTGCAGAGCTGGGGCGTAAGGCGAGAGAGCATGTGGATGCCATTGCAGCAACGGTAGGACTGGAGTTAAAGCCGGACATCGTCACATTGCTTCAGTGGATACGCCGTCAGGGATTAAAGGCTGCAGTAGCGTCTTCCACCAGATCGGATATCGTAGAGCGTTATCTGGAGGGAGCGGGAATCCGTGACTATTTTTCCGGGATCGTAGGAGGCGAGATGGTAGAGAAGTCAAAGCCGGAACCGGACATCTTTCTGAAGGCGGCGCAGTTGTGTGGCCTGAAGCCGGAGCAGGCGGTTGTACTGGAAGATTCTGAAAATGGAATCCGTGCTGCCGTAGCAGCAGGAATCCCTGTGATCTGTGTTCCGGATTTAAAAATGCCGGAGGACGAAGTGCGTAAGATGGTAAACATAATGGTTACGCCTTCGCTTCCGGACGAACAATAGAAAACGGGAATTGTTTATTTTTGATTTCTGTTTGCTTTCTTTATAAATTCAAATTGTTTTTTCTGCTGTGGTGTCAGCTGTGCCGAAAAAATATCCGTTAAGATCTGATTTTCTTCCGGGGTAAATTGAATATTCTCCTGCTGCATGGTCCTTTTCCAACGGGTCAGCAGTGGGAGGGCTTCTGTAAGCTTTTTTCCATGCAGGGAGGTGGCAAGCTGTTCGATCATATTCTGTTTTTGGGGATCCATAGAACGAAAGGCTTCGTTTTGCTGCCAAGATTCCATAATCAATACCATTCCTTTCTGATATCTGCCGGTTGGTTGTTTCCGGAAGATCATTGTTGTTCTTCGTCGTTTCCCGTCTCGTTTGTGAAACCACGAAGCTGTTCAAAAAGCTGCTGCTGTTCCGGGGAAAGTTGGGTGATCAGAAATTCCATAAGCTGGTTGTTTCCGTTCTGATTTCCCATACCACCAAATCCTCCCAGAAGCTGTAACAGCATTTGAAGGGGATTTGCGGTGGGCATACCAAGTCCGGCTGCCTGAAGATCGCCGGAACCCGCCGGATCGCCATGAGCCGCCATAAATTCCCGGTAATTCTGGAAGAGATGACCGGCTTTTATAAAATTAAGGATCATCTGGACCAGATCGGATTCTCTGGGAGTACAGTATTCCTGCATATGTAGAAGCATCTCCTCCGGCCGGGCGGCTGTTTCACAGGCTTCCAGATCCCCGGACATACCGCCTCTGGCAGTGTTGATCAGGGTGTTTGCCTGCAGCAGCAGATCCAAAGCGTATCGTTGCTGTCCGGATGTGTAAGGCTGGGCGGCGCGGAGCATTGCCATGCGCCGTTCTCTTTCTTCTGTGGTCATACGATTGACTCCTTTCTGACTTTTTTGTGCTGTTATATGAATATGCAAAAGGAATGGAAATATGATTGACAACCATTGCAGAGATTGTATAATTATAATGTTACGCAGGGCAGCTTTCGCTGAAAACAACAGAGAAAAGAGGCATAAATGGCAAAGAAATTAATTGACTTGATTGGAATCTCTAAAAGCTATGGAGATAAAGTAATATTAGATGATTTAAATCTATATTTAAATGAAAACAGATTTTTGACGATTCTGGGTCCCAGTGGATGTGGAAAGACGACAACCCTTCGTATTCTGGGAGGCTTTGAGACGCCGGATAAAGGCAGGGTGATCTTTGAGGGGAAGGATATTACCATGCTTCCGCCCAATGAGAGACAAGTCAATACGGTGTTTCAGAAGTATGCGCTTTTTACTCATATGAATATTGAGGAAAACATTGCATTTGGATTGAAAATTAAAAATAAATCAAAAAGTTATATCAGGGATAAAGTAAAATATGCTTTAAAGCTGGTGAATCTGGATGGCTATGAAAAGAGAATGCCGGATTCTCTCAGTGGAGGGCAGCAGCAGCGTATTGCCATTGCAAGAGCGATTGTCAATGAGCCACGGGTCCTGTTGTTAGATGAGCCTCTTGGGGCATTGGATCTCAAGCTGCGTCAGGATATGCAGTATGAATTGATCCGGTTAAAGAACGAGTTGGGGATCACCTTTGTATATGTAACTCATGACCAGGAGGAGGCATTGACCATGTCGGATACTATCGTGGTAATGAATCAGGGGTATATCCAGCAGATCGGTACACCGGAGGACATTTATAACGAGCCGCAGAATGCTTTTGTGGCAGATTTTATTGGAGAGAGCAATATTATTGGCTCTACAATGGTAGAAGACCGGCTTGTGGATATTCTTGGTACAAAATTTGTCTGTGTGGACGAGGGCTTTGGTAATAATCAGCCGGTGGATGTGGTGATCCGGCCGGAGGATATTGTACTGACGGAGCCATCCGGGGGAATTATCAAAGGACGGGTTACTTCGGCAATCTTTAAAGGCGTTCACTATGAGATGGAGGTGCAGGCAGCAGGCTTTGAATGGCTGGTTCACAGTACGGTTTTAAAGGAACCCGGCAGCGAAGTGGGAATCTGGGTAGATCCGTTCAATATCCAGATCATGCACAAACCGGAATCGGAGGATGAGGAGCAGGAGCATTACGAGGACTAGGCAGAGGATAAAGAGACGGAGGGATAGACATGAAGAGATTAGGAAAAAGACTTCTGGCAGGACCCTATCTGATATGGATGCTGCTGTTTACAGTGGTACCGTTAGTTCTGCTGGTTTATAATGCGTTTACGGGGGCGGACGGTTCCTTCACATTGTCCAATGTGGCAGCAATTCTTGATCCGGTCAATGGCAAACCGTTTCTTCGCAGTATCGGGATGTCTTTGCTGGTAACGGGGATCTGCCTGGTGCTTTCCTTTCCGCTGGCATTGATCCTGCGGAAATATTCCAGCAATAAAAACAGTTTTATTGTAATGATTTTTATTCTGCCTATGTGGATGAATTTCATGCTGAGAACATTGGCATGGCGATTGATCTTATTAAACAACGGAATCTTAAATCAGATCTTAACAACACTTGGCTTTGGAAAGGTACATCTGATGAATACAATCTGGGCAGTCATTCTGGGAACCGTATATGATTATCTGCCGTTTATGGTACTTCCTATCTATAACGCACTGGTCAAGATTGACAATGATGTGATCAGTGCTGCACAGGATCTGGGGGCAGGTCAGTGGACGATACTGCGCCGGATCATTATTCCTCTTAGCATTCCGGGGGTTGTCAGTGGCATTACCATGGTAATGGTGCCATCTATCAGTGAGTTTGTCATCGCCTCCATGCTGGGCGGTGGCAAGGTATATCTGATCGGAAATGTGATCGAACAGGCATTTAATTCCGGCTATGCAGATATCCATGCCGGATCCGGACTTTCTTTAAGTCTCATGGTACTGATCCTGATCAGTATGGTGATCTACCGGTTCTTTGACGGAGAGGAGGGGGAGAGCAGCTTATGGTAAAACAAAAGATGATTGATACAGCTTCCAAAATTTATCTGATTTTTGCGTTGATCCTGCTGTATCTGCCAATTCTTATATTGATTATATCATCATTTAATGCATCGCCACGGAATAAAGCCGTCTGGGGAGGATTTTCTCTGGAAGGTTATGGGAAGCTTTTGCATAATGATGTGATTATGCAGGCACTGGGGACGACGATCTTGCTGGCGGCAGGGGCAGCACTGGTATCAACGATCCTTGGCACCATGGCATGCATTGGCATGCTGGGAATGAAAAAGCGTTCCAGAACCTGGCTGATGGGATTGACCAATATTCCTATGTTAAATGCAGATATTGTAACAGGTGTGGCGTTAATGCTGCTGTTTTCCCGGTTTGTTGATCTGAGCTTCTGGACGATGCTGATTGCTCACATTACATTGATCATTCCCTATGTAGTGCTTTGTGTGCAGCCAAAGGTGATGCATCTGAATACAAGCATGTACGAGGCTGCCTTGGATCTGGGGGCTTCTCCTGTCTATGCATTCTGGAAGGTTGTGCTTCCGGAGCTGGTACCGGGGATTGTAGCAGGCTTTATGCTTTCCTTTACTATGTCTCTGGATGATTTCTCGGTAACGTATTTTACGAAAGCACCGGGGATCCATACCATGTCCACGATGATCAATGCCGAGTACCGCAAGGGCATCCAGACAGAGCTTTATGCATTATCTACTATTGTGTTTGCACTGGTTCTTTTGGTGCTTTTCCTGATGAACCGGAAAGCATGGCAGAGTGTAGGGAGTGTTCGGGGAAGGAAAGGAGGCAGACAGCGTGAAAAAGCATAATAAAATGTGGAAAAAATGCACGGCAGCAGGAATGTCTGTGCTTCTGGCAGCTTCCGGGCTGCTCACGGCGTGCGGGACTTCCGGGCAGAGGGCGGACAAAAGGATTGTGGTATTTAATTACGGGGACTATATTGACCATGATGTGCTAAAGGAGTTTGAGAAGGAAACAGGGATTTCGGTGGCATATGAGGAGTTTCTGACACCGGAAGCCATGTATACCAAGTACAAAAATGGTACGATCCATTATGATCTGATCTGCTGTTCCGACTATATGCTGGATAAGATGATCCGGGAAAAGGACGTAAGGAAAATTGATATGGATCAGCTGGAATATGCCGGCAATATCGGGGAAACCTATTGGAAATTATCGCAGAATTTTGATCCGGACAATTCCTACAGTGTTCCATATTTTTGGGGAACCGTAGGTATATTGTATAATCCGAAGCTTCTGGATTTTACACCGGACAGTTGGAAGGATCTGTGGAGAGAAGATTACAGGGACAATATCATTATGCAGGACAGCGTCCGGGACAGCTTTGTACCGGCACTGCGCCAGCTTGGTTATTCCATTAATACCACGGATAAAAAGCAGTTGAAAGAGGCGCAGAAGCTGTTGATAGAGCAGAAGGAGCTGGTACAGTCCTATTTGGTGGATGAAGTGCGGGACGATATGGCTAATGAGCAGGCAGCGATGGCAGTGATCTACTCCGGAGAGGCCGGACTTGCCAGAGACTACAATGAGGATCTGGAGTTTGTCGTACCAAAGGAAGGCTCCGATGTCTGGATGGACAGCTGGGTGATTCCAAAGGATGGAGAAAATTATGAGGGAGCGATAAAATTCCTTGATTTTTTGTGCAGGAAAGACATTGCTATGAAGAATTTTGAATATGTATATTATTCTACACCAAATACAGCAGTTCTGGACGAGATCGATCCGGAAGAGAAAGCAGATGATCCGGTGATCTTCCAGTCGGAGGATGTTGTGAAAAATTGTGAAATGTTCCGTTATCTCGGAACAGACATGGAGGAGTATTATAACTATATGTGGAAACAGTTGAAGGCGTATTGAAAATGGTATTGAAAAGCCATGTTAAGGCGTGGTAAAATAAGATGTATCACAAGGATCAGGAGGTTGAGTTGGTATGAAACGTGATAAGAAACCTAAAAAAGAAAAGATTGTCAGAAATGACAGGGTTACTTTTTTACACTCTCTCAAATTCCGGATGTCATTGCTGACAGCAGGCGCAGTTATTATTGCTGCGGTGATCATATTGGCATTAGTCATTCCGGAGGCAAAAAGCACACTTCTGGATCAGACGAAAAACTATCTGCATGATGTGACCGTCAGTAATGGTGCAACGCTGGAGATGATGAGAAAGCAGATTAAGCTTAAGGATCCGGAGGCATTAAAGGATTCTTTTCAGAATGTGGGACTGGACGGCATTGATTCCAGTTATGCATATGTTGTGACTGCAGATGGTACGATGCAGTATCATCCGACGGCGGACAAGATCGGAAAGCCCGTGGAAAATGCAGTGATCAAGGACGTTGTTGCCCAGATGGCACAGGGAAAGAGACCGGAGGCAAAGGTGGCATCCTATGATTTTAATGGGGTACAGAAGTATGCCGCATATTACGTGGATGAGGCCCGCTCCTCTGTCTTGGTAGTTTCTGCCGATCAGAGTGAGATTCTGGCACCTTTAAATAAGGTTACATATATCAGTATTGGAGCTTCGGTGGCAGTGATTATCATTATGGTGATCGTATCTTTGATACTGATCACTGCAAGTCTGCGTCCAATCAGCAAGATTTCTGCGATTGTAGGTAAGATGTCACGCATGGATTTTACCCCGACACCGGGCTCTGAAAAGTTAGTCAGCCGTAAGGACGAGACAGGAGTTATGAGCCGTTCTGTGGCAGAGCTTCGCCGGGAACTGGTTGCCATGGTGGAGGAGATCGGGCAGAAGAGCTCGGAACTTTTCGGGGCATCTGATCGTCTGGATAAGGATGCGTCCAGCACAGCCAAGACCGTTTCCCAGGTGGAAAGTGCAGTGGGAGACATTGCATCCGGAGCCACCAGTCAGGCACAGGAGACACAGAGTGCTACGGAGCATGTAATCCGCATGGGAGATATGATCGAGGAGACAAACCAGGAGGCAGAGCTTTTGGAAAACAATTCTAAGAGCATGAAGAATTCCAGTGATCATGCCATGACCATATTAAATGAACTGATGTCTGTCAATGAGCGCACTAAGACATCTATTGAGGAGATTTACGAGCAGACGAATATTACCAATGCATCGGCACAGAAGATTAAAGAAGCAACGACATTGATCGCTTCCATTGCAGAGGAGACCAACCTGTTATCATTGAATGCCTCCATTGAGGCTGCCAGAGCCGGGGAGCAGGGAAGAGGTTTTGCCGTAGTGGCATCCCAGATCCAGAAGCTGGCAGAGCAGTCCAATGAATCCGCAAGCCAGATTGCGGAGATCACATCTGCATTGATCAAGGATTCTACCAGGGCAGTGGAGACGATGCAGCAGGTTCGCGATATTATGGATGAGCAGAGCGATAAGATGACACAGACGGATGAGATGTTCCGGCAGGTGGACAAGGGTGTGTCCAATGCGATGGACAGTGTAGTCAATATCACAGGAAAAATAGAAAATCTGGATGATTCCCGTGGCAAGGTTGTTGATGTGGTACAGAATCTGTCTGCAATTGCAGAGGAAAATGCAGCAAGCAGTCAGGAGACATCTGCTTCCGTTGCGGAGGTAGGCAATATTGTGATCGACATTTCAGACAATGCGGCACAGTTAAAGGATATTGCACAGGGTCTGGAGCAGAGTGTAAAGAAGATTCGTTTATAGCAGTAAATGTTTCCGGAAGGAAACCAATTAGTAAACAGCGCAGCAGGAATCTGCTTATGTAGAGTTTCTGCTGCGTTTATCTGTTCCGTATGGCAAAACAGATTATTATACAGGATGCAGGGCAGCCGGCGGAATATAATCATAGAAATGAAAGGTACGGTAATATAATGGCAGGATCTACATTTGGAACAATATTTAAAGTAACCACATGGGGAGAGTCCCATGGAAAAGGTGTTGGTGTGATAGTGGATGGCTGTCCGGCAGGGCTGGAGCTGGATGAGCAGAAGATACAGCAGTATCTGAACCGCAGAAAGCCGGGACAGACGAGATATTCCACTCCACGTAAGGAGGAGGATCTGGTGGAGATCCAGTCCGGTGTTTTTGAGGGAAAGACCACAGGAACACCGATTTCTCTGGTGGTATATAATAAGACGCAGCGTTCAAAGGATTATTCCGAGATTGCCGGTTATTACCGTCCGGGTCATGCAGATTATACCTTTGATCAGAAGTATGGTTTCCGGGATTACCGGGGAGGCGGCCGTTCCTCCGGACGGGAGACCATTGGCAGGGTTGCCGCGGGAGCAATTGCAGAGGAGCTGTTAAAGAGTCTTGGGATACAGGTACAGGCATATACGAAAAGTATCGGCGATGTGATGGCTGATATGGACAAGGCAACTCCGGAAAATATCATGAAAAGTCCTCTTTATATGCCGGATCCGGAGGCATCAGAAAAAGCGGAGCTTTTTCTGGAGCGGAAGATGCAGGAGCAGGATTCCGCAGGCGGAGTGATTGAATGTATCGTAAAAGGAATGCCTGCCGGTATCGGAGAGCCGGTTTTCGATAAGCTGGATGCAAATCTGGCAAAGGCAGTCATGTCAATTGGGGCTGTGAAGGGTGTGGAGATCGGTGATGGTTTTGCAGTGGCAGGAGCCTTTGGATCCGATAATAATGATTCCTTTTGTAAAGGACAGGATGGAAAAATAGCAAAGACAACAAATCATGCCGGTGGTATTTTGGGCGGCATGAGTGATGGGAGCGATATTATACTCCGGGCAGCGATCAAACCCACACCGTCCATTGCAAGACAGCAGCAGACGGTCAATCGTGACGGAGAGGACATTGAGATATCCATTAAAGGGCGTCATGATCCGATCATTGTACCGAGGGCAGTAGTGGTTGTGGAAGCTATGACAGCAATCTGTGTGCTGGATATGATTCTGTTGGGAATGACATCCCGGCTTGACCGGATTCAGGAGTTTTGGAAAAAATAATCATAAAAATACTTCCAAGACTGTGGTTTTATAGTCTTAGAAGTATTCCTGTTTCATAAACACGTATTTTTTAGAATCCGTTTCCGCAACAGCAGCAGAGGATCAGGATCCAGAGAATGGAATTGCAGCCGCAGCCGTCTCCGGTTCCGAAACCGCCAAAGCTGTTGTTACCATTTCCACAACAGCAGCAGAGGAGAAGAAGGATAATGATCCAGCTGCATCCTCCGTTGTCTGTAGAACATCCGCCGCCACAACCGGTTGCTGTTAAATCGCTCATGAAAACCTCCATTCTGTCAGAATCAATTGACAGAGAATTATATTTACAATTTCATACTATGTATCTATGCTTGGACAGTTTCCGGATTTTTTCAGAGATATGAGACATAACTGCTCCGCCTGCATATTATAATATAAATTCCAATCATTGACGAAGCAGAATCCATAATAATATTAGAAAACTGTCATTACATAATGATCTGCCGGGTATTATTCCCGGGGATAGATTGGAGGCAGTATGAGATACTTTTATTATGGAACAGAAAAAAGAAAAGAATCAATGTCGTCAGGACGTCAAATGGAATATGGAAGCAAAGTCCGGAAAGAGGATGATCTGGTCATCGAGGAGGATACGATTTATGAGATTGACCGGGAGTGCGAGGCATGCCGTCAGAGAATTATGAAAGGACGATGGTGATCGTACGATGAGAAAGGGCAAAAGGCCACCCGGAAGGGTGGCCTCACAGTTGGGATCCGGACAGGGTAAATCTGCTCGGATCAGATGGATGATGTGCTTTTAGAAGCCGTTTCCACAGCAGCACAGGATAAGTAAGATCCAGATAATGGAACTGCAGCAGCTGTCGCCACATCCATTTCCGAAACCGCAAAAACCGCTGTTGCCATTGCCGCAGCAGCACAGGAGAAGCAGGATAATGATCCAGCTGCATCCTCCTTCATTGCCGTTATTACTGCATCCACATCCACAATCGGTTGCTGCTAAGTCACTCATTGAATACCTCCGTTCTGTCATTTTGTATGACAGGATATATATACATTTTTAACCTATGCGGGTTAGCTTGGACAGTTTCCAAAAAGAATGAAAAGGTCAAAAGATATTTGATCTGACAACATAAAATTATCGAAAGAAAGGCATGGAAAGATTATGATAAGAGTGGAACACGAAAGAAAAGATACCTGGCTTCAGAAAATAAAATATGGTAAGAAATTATGTGCAGCAGGTCTTAGCATCAGCTTGATCGTGTCAACTGTTCTGACAGGCTGTGAGCTGCCGGGAAAATCTCACAGAAATAATGTATATGTGCCGCCGGCGTCAACGGATGCCGCCAGTACCGAGGAACCGGATGTGATCGGGATGAGCGATGAGGATGCCACATATGCTTCATTGGAGTATCTGGATCTGATGACGGACGAGGAAAAGGTGGGGCAGTTGTTTACAGTGAATCTGGAGCAGATGGATGATACAAAGGGAGAATATTATGAACATAAAAAGATCACCAAAACTATGAAAGAAAATCTCCAGAAGTATCCTGTAGGGGGAGTTATTTTATTTTCCAGAAATATATGGAATCGCAAGCAGACTAAAAAGCTGATCCGTAAATTACAGAAAAATGCAGCGATGCCAATGTTTATCAGCGTGGATGAGGAGGGCGGCGATGTAGCACGGATCGGAAATAATAAGAAAATGAAAACAGATACTTTTCCGACCATGGAAGAGATCGGAAAGACTCAGGATGCAGATTATGTATATTATATGGCATCTACGATCGGCAGTCAGATCGGAGAGCTTGGCTTTAATGTAGATTTTGCTCCAGTGGCAGACGTAAAGACCTCGGAGATGAACAGCGAGATCGGCACCCGGTCCTTCGGAGATGATCCTAAGAAGGTGGCGGAGTTTGTGAGCGCATATGTAAAAGGTCTGGAGAGTCAGAATATCTGTTCCACGCTGAAGCATTTTCCGGGGCAGGGTTCCTCTAGTGGAGACACCCATCAGGGAAGTGTTGATATTGACAGCAGTATATCGAAGCTGCGAAAGATTGATTTTGTGCCGTTTGTGAGTGGCATTGAGGCCGGAGCCGATTTTGTGATGGTTTCCCATATTTCGGTCAGCAGAGTCACAGAAACCAGTGAACCGGCCAGTGTTTCCAAACTGATCATGACCACCATTCTCAGAGAAGAGCTGGATTATAGCGGACTGATCGTAACAGATGCCTTTGATATGGCATGTATCACGGATAAGTATTCGGCTGCGGTGGCGGCTGTGAAATCCTTTAATGCCGGTGCGGACATTATATTGATGCCACAGGATCTGCCGGAGGCTTATGATGCGATCCTGAGTAAGGTGAAATCCGGAAAGATCACAGAAAAAAGATTGAATGACACGGTACAGAGGATTCTCAAATTAAAGTTTCAGAAAGGGATTATGACGCTGGAGGATACAGCACAGAAGAAAATGGGGGATTAAACTGCAAAAAGTTACAAACAAGTCTTGAGATTTTTCGTGGAATTGATATAATATATCTTGTGTTAATAGGGGTATTAGGACAATTGCATAAGAATGGAGACAAAAATGAGTGAGCATACCAAATGTAACAAACAGACATCATGTGAAAAATGCCATTGTTCCGGCTGCCTGCTTCATCAGGCGGAAGAACCAAAGCTAGGAGAAGAGTGCGGAGTATTTGGAATGTACGATATGGAGGGCAGAGATGTAGCATCTACGATCTATTATGGACTGTTTTCCCTCCAGCACCGAGGACAGGAGAGCTGCGGTATTGCAGTCAGCCGTACGGACGGTCCTCCACGCAATTCCTCTTCGGTCAAGGGAATGGGACTTGTCAATGAGGTATTCAATGCGGAAAACCTCGGCAAGATGAAGGGGGATATCGGAGTCGGTCATGTCCGTTATTCCACGGCAGGTGCCAGCATTGCGGAGAATACACAGCCTTTGGTACTCAATTACATTAAAGGCACACTTTCTCTGGCACATAACGGTAATCTGGTCAATGCACTGGAGCTTCGAAGAGAACTGGAGCTGAGTGGAGCAATCTTTCAGACCTCCATTGACTCTGAGGTGATCGCTTATCTGATCGCCAGAGAGAGGCTGAAGGTGGGGAAGGTTGAGGAAGCAGTCAAGGAAGCCATGAAAAAGATCAAGGGAGCGTATTCCCTGGTAGTGGCAAGTCCCCGGAAGCTGATCGGAGCCAGAGATCCCTTTGGATTTCGTCCGCTTTGTATCGGTAAGAGAGATGGAGCCTATATGCTTTCCAGCGAGTCCTGTGCTTTAGATACTGTTGGAGCGGAATTTATCCGTGATGTAGAGCCGGGAGAGATCGTCACCATTACACCGGAGGGAATAACATCGGACAAGTCTCTGATGACCCAAAACCACGCAAAATGTATTTTTGAGTATATTTATTTTGCAAGACCGGACAGCTACATTGATGGAATCAGTGTACATAGCTCCCGGATCATTGCCGGAAGGATCCTGGCACAGACGCATCCGGTGGATGCAGATATTGTTGTAGGTGTTCCGGAGTCCGGAAATGCAGCAGCCATGGGCTTTGCGCTGGAGTCAGGCATTCCATATGGCACAGCATTTGTCAAAAACAGCTATGTGGGCAGGACGTTTATCAAGCCAAAGCAGTCAGCCAGAGAGTCCAGCGTGATGGTGAAGCTGAATGTGCTTCGGGAGATTGTCCGAGGCAAGCGGGTTGTTATGGTAGATGATTCCATTGTCCGTGGAACAACAAGTGCCCGTATTGTGAAGATGTTAAAGGATGCAGGGGCAAGCGAAGTGCATGTACGCATCAGCTCACCTCCGTTTAAATATCCATGTTACTTTGGAACAGATGTACCGTCCAGCGATCAGTTGCCGGCGTTCAGCCATACAGTAGAGCAGATTGCTGAAATGATCGGTGCAGATTCCCTGGGATATCTCGATCTGAACAGACTCAGCGAGCTGATTGATGGGGATCAGGGATACTGCAATGCATGTTTTTCCGGAAATTATCCTGTGGATCCGCCTCAGGAGGATATCCGTGGAGATTATGATAAATAAAAGACCAGTGTGAAAGGTATCAATGTCATTTGTGTCAGCACAAGAGACACTGATACTGAATTATAAAACAAGGTGTGCGAAAAAGCACGGAAATGAGGTTAGATATGAGCAACGACAGATACACAAGTCCACTGTCTGAGAGATACGCCAGCAGAGAAATGCAGTACATATTCTCTCCAGACAAGAAATTCAAAACCTGGAGACGTTTATGGATTGCGCTTGCTGAGGCAGAGAATGAACTTGGTCTTCTGGATGAAAACGGCAATCCTGCTGTCACAAAGGAGCAGATTGAGGAGCTGAAATCCCAGGCTGACAATATCAATTATGATGTTGCTAAGGAGAGAGAGAAGCAGGTACGTCATGATGTAATGTCTCATGTATATGCGTATGGTGTTCAGTGTCCAAAGGCAAAGGGCATCATCCATCTGGGAGCAACCTCCTGCTATGTTGGAGATAATACAGATGTTATCATTATGACAGAGGCGCTTCATCTGATCCGCAATAAGCTGATCAATGTCATTGATGAGCTTTCCAGATTTGCAATGAAGTATAAATCACAGCCGACACTGGCGTTTACTCATTTCCAGCCGGCCCAGCCGACTACTGTAGGCAAGAGAGCAACTCTGTGGCTGCAGGAGTTTTTGATGGATCTGGAGGATCTGGATCATGTGATCGATCATATGAAACTTTTAGGATCTAAGGGTACCACCGGTACCCAGGCAAGTTTTATGGAGCTTTTCGATGGGGACGAGGAGAAGGTTAAGAAATTGGATCATATCATTGCCAAGAAAATGGGCTTTAAGGAGTGCTTCCCGGTATCCGGACAGACCTATTCCCGTAAGCTGGATACCAGAGTGGTAAATGTTTTGGCTGGTATCGCTGCAAGTGCACATAAGTTTTCCAATGATATCCGTCTTCTTCAGCATCTGAAGGAGATTGAGGAGCCGTTTGAGAAGAACCAGATCGGTTCCTCTGCAATGGCATATAAGAGAAATCCAATGAGAAGTGAGCGTATTGCCTCTTTGGCACGTTATGTGATGGCAGACGTAACTAATACGATGTTTACCTCGGCGTGTCAGTGGTTTGAGCGTACTCTGGACGATTCTGCCAATAAGCGTATCAGTGTTCCGGAGGGCTTTCTGGCTACAGATGGTATTCTGGATCTGGTGCTCAATGTCGTAGACGGTCTTGTGGTTTATGATAAGGTCATTGAGAAACGTCTGATGTCAGAACTTCCGTTTATGGCCACAGAAAATATCATGATGGATGCGGTCAAGGCAGGCGGAGACAGACAGGAGCTTCATGAAAAGATCCGTCAGCTTTCTATGGAAGCAGGTAAGAATGTTAAACAGGAAGGCAAAGAGAATAATCTTCTGGAGCTGATCGCTGCAGATGATGAATTCCCGATGACGCTGCCGGAGCTGCAGGCATTGATGGAGCCATCAAGATATACAGGACGTTCCGCTTCGCAGGTAGAGGAGTTTATTCAGGAGACTGTCCAGCCGATTCTCGATGAGAATCAGGAGATCCTGGGAATGAAATCAGAAATAAACGTGTAGGAATCAATTTACAGGATCAGTGTTTCGTATGCCGGATTAACGACAGAAAACGCTGATCCATCCCCATGTCATCATAGTACTGCCGGGCATGGGGAATGTAGTCAGGGCAGTGCAGAAATGGGGGCTATTATGGTTACAGCAATCGTTGGAGCAAACTGGGGCGATGAGGGAAAGGGAAAGATCACTGATATGTTAGGTGAGAAGTCCGATATCATCGTACGTTTTCAGGGAGGAAGCAATGCAGGTCATACCATCATCAATGACTATGGCAAATTTGCACTTCATCTTCTTCCATCCGGTGTGTTTTACAATCATACCACAAGCGTGATCGGAAACGGTGTTGCACTTAACATTCCTTACCTGTTTAAAGAGGTAAATTCTCTGGTAGAACAGGGCGTGCCAAAGCCAAAGATCCTTGTGTCTGACAGAGCACAGATCCTGATGCCGTATCATATTTTATTTGACCAGTATGAGGAGGAGCGTCTGGGCAAGAAATCCTTCGGATCTACCAAATCAGGTATTGCGCCATTCTATTCTGACAAATATGCAAAGATTGGTATTCAGGTATCCGAGCTGTTCGATGATGATGTCTTAAAGGACAAGATCGCACGGATCTGCGAGCAGAAAAATGTTACTCTGAAATATCTTTATAATAAGCCGGAGTTAGATCCGGACGAGCTTTTAAATACACTTCACGAGTATCGTGATATGGTTGCACCTTATGTCTGTGATGTATCCGCTTATCTTCGTCAGGCAATCAAGGAGGGCAAGGGAATCCTTCTGGAGGGTCAGCTTGGTTCTCTCAAGGATCCGGATCATGGTATTTACCCAATGGTTACTTCTTCTTCTACTCTGGCTGCTTATGGTGCCATCGGAGCAGGAATTCCTCCGTATGAGATCAAGAGAATTGTTACTGTTGTAAAGGCTTACTCCAGTGCAGTTGGTGCCGGTGAGTTCGTCAGTGAGATCCATGACGAGGCAGAGGCTGAGGAGCTTCGGAAACGTGGTGGTGACGGCGGAGAGTACGGTGCAACAACCGGACGTCCACGCCGTATGGGATGGTTCGATGCGGTAGCATCCCGTTATGGCTGTCAGATTCAGGGAGCAACCGAGGTTGCATTGACCGTTCTTGACTGTCTCGGATATCTCAAGGAGATTCCGGTCTGCGTTGGTTACGAGATCGATGGAGAGGTTGTAAAAGACTTCCCTGTAACTGCTAAGCTGGCAAAGGCAAAGCCTGTTTATGAGACACTTCCCGGATGGAACTGTGATATCAGAGGCATTACCGAGTATGATAAGCTGCCGGAAAACTGCCGCCGTTATATCGAATTCATCGAGAAAGAGATCGGTGTGCCGATCACAATGGTATCTAACGGACCAAAGAGAAGCGAGATCATTTATCGCTAATAAAAGATCTGAATATAAAATACAATTCCCATTGACGTAGTTTGTCAATGGGAATTGTATTTTACCGCAACAATCAATAGAAAAGGAGAACGGAATTATGTATGATCGTTTGACAAAGCAGGATGTTGAAAAAATGGAAAAGGAGCTGGAACATCGCAAACTGGTGGTGCGAAAGGAAGCTCTGGAAGACGTGAAAGAGGCAAGGGCCCAAGGAGATCTCAGTGAGAACTTTGAATATAAAGCTGCCAAAAAGGTAAAAAACCGCAATGAAAGCAGGATCCGCTATCTGGAGCGCATGATCAAGACGGCACAGATCGTAGAAGACGATGCCGGAGAAGAAGAATTAGGACTCAATGACACCGTTGTAGTATATGTGCCGGAGGACGACTGTGAGGAAGAATATAAGATTGTCACCACGATCCGGGCAGATGTGATGAACAATATGATCAGCATCGAATCGCCGATGGGAAAATGTCTTCTCAAGCATCGCGTGGGAGACACCGTTACCATCGAACTGGAAAATGGAGTCAAATATGATGTTATCATCCGGGAAATCCGTAAAAGTGATGACGAATCCGAGGAAATCAGCCGTTATTAGAAAGATAACGAAACTCTGCTGCCAGGGATAAAGAATGTCTGACTGCCCATAAGGTCTGCTCATTCATAAATTTTGTGAGATTTTATAAATTCCTATTGACAGATAGGAATTGAAGGAATATAATACCATTATAAAATCAATTCATACAAACACGCTATGAATAGTATAAATAAAGAAAAACAACTGATTGTCAGGTCTTCAGACGGGAATGTTTCTGAGGCAGAGAGATCAGAGAAGCAGAATGTTCAGAGTATGAAGGAGGATATTATTATGGCAAAGATTAAAGAGAGTGCAGTAGAGCTGATCGGAGGAACACCAATATTAAAAGCAGGCAAATACAGTGCAGCAGCAGGCGTTACAGATGCAACGATCCTGACGAAGCTGGAATATCTGAACCTGACAGGTTCCGTTAAGGATCGTATCAGCCTTGCAATGATCGAGGATGCAGAGAAGAAGGGCATCTTAAAGCCGGGAGCTACCATTATTGAGCCGACATCCGGTAATACAGGAATCGGTCTTGCAGCAGTTGCAACGGCAAAGGGATATCATGCAGTGCTTACCCTGCCGGATACCATGAGTATTGAGCGTCGTACATTATTAAAAGCATATGGAGCAGAGCTTGTATTGACAGAAGGTGCAAAGGGTATGAAGGGTGCCATTGCCAAGGCAGAGGAGTTGCAGGCAAATACACCGGGTTCTGTAATCCTTGGACAGTTTGACAATCCTGCCAATCCGGCAGCACATAAAGCAACCACAGGTCCTGAGATCTGGGAGCAGACCGATGGAAAGGTAGACATTTTCGTAGCAGGTGTAGGTACCGGTGGAACCATTACAGGAATCGGTGAGTATCTCAAGGAGCAGAATCCAAATGTTAAGATTGTTGCCGTAGAGCCAGAGACCAGTCCTGTTCTTTCCGGTGGAGCACCGGGAGCACATAAGATTCAGGGAATCGGTGCAGGTTTCGTGCCAAAGGTATTAAATACAGATGTATATGATGAGATTCTTACAATTGCAAATGATGATGCTTTTGTGGAGGGCAGGAAGTTTGCCCAGAGCGAAGGTATTCTGGTTGGTATTTCTTCCGGAGCAGCACTGAAGGCTGCAACGATTCTGGCTGCACGTCCGGAGAACAAGGGGAAAGTGATCGTAGCACTTCTGCCGGATTCCGGTGACAGATATCTTTCCACCCAGCTTTTTGCTGACTAATAGAAATTGCAAAAATAAATCTGTTCGTAAAAATTAAATCATGGATAAATAAGACGCCGGTCGTACATGGGAATACATGTGCGGCCGGCGTTTTGTTTAGTAAAGATCTTTTATCCTTGAAAACTCTTTGTGACGATCCGCCCCTCTAACTGACTGATGCCAATATCATCAGCCCAAAGCTTGTCGTCCTGGTGGCTGATCAGATTCTGGGCAATACAGCGATGCTTGTCCTCATCGGGCAATGCTTCAAATCGTTTTCGTTCCTCTTCTGTCAGATCATCAAGAAATTCAAGTCCCTCAGCAAGCTGGCGTTTGTTCATATGATTGAAACCTGTTGTGCCATTTTTGGCGTGACTCATACCAATGCTCCTTTCAAAATGAAATAAATATTACTATCGTTTTGTAAATCACCAGGAATAGTATGAGCTGATTTTATAAAATCATACAGAAATATTTTTCAATGTCCATGGGGAATCCGTCCCAGAGCTCCTTTTTCCCGTTTCAGATCTGCATACAGAAGATCAATAAATACGATCATCAGTGGGATCAGTGCAGCGAAGATGGCTTTTCCTAAAAAGAGATTACAAAGTATTGTGGAGAGTACGCCGCCCACCACAAATACCAGCAGCATACAAAGATGCTGTGTCATACGGGGAAGATAAGCGGCATCCCGGTGGCGGATGGCTTTTGTCATGGCAATGGCCACCTGACGCCAGTGGTTAGTACAGAAGGTAGTTGCCATGGGCACACTTCTTGCCTGCCGGAAGGTGTTATACTGCATGGAACAGATGAAATTGATGGCAACTTGGGAAATCTGGACCGGTGCACTTTCCGGCAGAAGCCCCAGAAAGACTACGACGATCATTTCAATCAGAATAAACAGGGTATCCCAGCGTATAAACTGCAGCTTCTTGATGCTGTTTGGCAGAGCTTCTGACAGAACTGCACCGAGAAAATAAGCACTCATAGGAACTAAGAAGTAAAGTGCGTGTTTCCATTGGGCGTTGCCTAATGCCATGGCAAATAAAACAAAGTTTGCTGTTTGGGCGTTGCAGAAGATACCACCACGGATCGAGTAGGTAAATGCACCGAAAAATCCGGCGACTCCCATTAAGACAAAAAAGACATGACGCCGTTCGCAGGTGAGGTATTCGTCCTCTGATATTTTTTCCGTTTCCTTCATAAGATCATTCCTTTTGAAAATTCAATTATAAAATATAAAATCTATTTTAATAGTATAAACACTTTAAAGAGTTGTGTCAAAAAATATGTGAACTCATAAAAACAGCGCAACAGTTATTTGCTGTTGCGCTGAAAAGTTTTATTTGGTATTTTTAATAGATTATCTTACTTTTTACAGATTTGCAAGAGTCTGATAATCGTCCTTCAGATCGGTATACAGCTTCTTGTAAAGCTGATGGAACTTGTCATATTCCTTGGTTGCTGCTGCATCCGGATGACATTCCTTCTCAGGATCTGTATGGATCATCTTACGGCATGCGTCTTCTACACTGTCGTAGATACCGGCACCGACACCGGCAAGGATTGCAACACCGAGAGCCGGTCCCTCAGTAGCGGTTACTGTCTTTACATCACAGCCGAACATATCAGCCATCATCTGACGCTGAACACCGTTCTTTGCTCCACCGCCGCAGGCCATCATTTCGGTAACATTGATACCCATCTCGCGGATGATATCGTTACAGTCTGTCAGGGAGTAGCTGATACCTTCCATAACGGCACGGGCCATATCTGCAGTGGTATGCATGCTGGAAAGACCGAAGAATACACCACGGCAGTTGGCGTCCAGATGAGGAGTACGTTCACCGTTGAGGTATGGAAGATAGATCAGACGATTTGCGCCGATCGGAGTTTTTAATACATCGGCATTGATCAGGTCAAAGGCACCACAGCCCTGTTCCTTTGCTTTGCGGGCATATTCGGTGCCGATGTTCTCCTGGAACCATGCCAGAGAATAGCCGGCAGCCTGGGTAACCCCCATAACATGCCATGCACCCGGTACAGCACAGCAGAAGGTATGAACACGTCCCTTTGGATCGATGGAGATATCACTGGAATGAGCAAATACGACACCGCTGGTACCGATGGTGGTAAATGCTTTTCCGTCCTTTACAACACCGGTTCCTACTGCAGCCGCAGCATTATCCCCGGCACCTCCGACTACAACTGTAGAAGTAGAGAGACCGGTCTTTTCTGCAATCTCAGGAAGGATAGTACCGGTTACCTCCGGTGACTCATATACCTTTGCAAGGAGACTCTTATCAATGTCAAGCTTCTCCAGAACCTCATCAGACCACTGACGCTTCGGTACGTCCAAAAGCTGCATTCCGGAAGCATCTGATACCTCTGTTGCGAACTCACCGGTCAGTATGTAACGGACATAATCCTTTGGAAGGAGAATATGTTTACATTTTGCATAGTTCTCCGGCTCATGATTGCGGACCCAGAGAATTTTGGAGGCAGTAAAGCCTGTCAGAGCAGGGTTTGCGGTGATCTCGATGAGACGCTTTGCACCGACCTTCTCTGTGATCTCCTCACATTCCTTCTCGGTACGCTGGTCGCACCAGATAATAGACGGACGGATCACCTCGCCTGCCTCGTCCAGCATAACAAGACCGTGCATCTGACCGGAAATACCTAAGCCTTTGATATCGTCAGCTGCTACGCCGGAATCCTTTACAACCTTTGCAATGGTCTCAAGAGCAGCATCGCGCCAGTCCTCCGGCTTCTGCTCTGCCCAGCCGTTGTTTGGTGTGTAGAGTGGATAATCCTTGCCTGCAGAGGCAATCACAGTACCTTCCTCATCAAAGAGAACTGTCTTGGTAGAGGAAGTACCTAAATCAATACCAATTAAATAATTCATAGAAAATATCCTTTCTGTTTATGTGATAAAAAGAGCGGCGGCATGTTGCCGCCGCTCTGGCATATAGAAGTCACAGGAAAATCCTGTAAGTTTCTGAAGTGTCAGTTTTATACCTGTTTTATGAGAATGGATTCTCTGTCTTGTAGAGAACACCCTTTGGCTGATTGTAGCCGATTTCCTCAACATCAACACCGATATATTTGAATACCTCATAGAGCTGTTTGCCATAGTGACCGAAAGCAACAGCACCATGATGAGGGAAGTTCTTCTCGATCAGTACATGACGGTAGAAACGACCCATCTCATTGATCGCAAAGATACCGATGGAACCGAAGGAACGTGTTTTCACAGGGAGAACCTCGCCGTTTGCGATGTAAGCACGAAGCTTAGCGTCAGCAGTACTCTGCAGACGGAAGAATGTGATATCTCCAGGAATGATATCTCCCTCCAGTGTACCGTTTGTAACCTCTACAGGAAGAGAACGAGCCATGATCATCTGGTTCTTCATCTCGCAGAAGGAAAGCTTGGTAGAAGCGGTATTTCCACAGTGGAAGCCCATGAAGGTATCCTTCTGTGTATAATCGAACTTGCCCTTGATGTCCTCGTTGTAGATATCAGCAGGTACGGTGTTGTTAATGTCCAGAAGAGTTACAGCATCGTTGCTGACAACAGTACCGATGAACTCACTGAGGGTACCATAGATATCAACCTCACAGGAAACAGGAATACCCATCTTGGTAAGACGGCTGTTTACATAGCAAGGAACGCATCCGAACTGTGTCTGGAATGCAGGCCAGCACTTTCCGGCAAGTGCAACGAACTTACGATAACCTCTGTGCTCCTCGATCCAGTCAAGAAGTGTGATCTCATACTGAGCCAGCTTGTTTAAGATCTCAGGCTTCTTATTGCCTGCACCGAGCTCAGCCTCCATATCCTTTACTACGTCAGGGATACGTGGATCGTCTGCATGCTTGTTGAATGCCTCGAACAGATCAAGCTCTGAGTTCTCCTCGATCTCAACACCCAGATTGTAGAGCTGCTGGATCGGAGCATTACATGCAAGGAAGTTCAGTGGACGTGGTCCAAAGCTGATGATCTTGAGGTTGTTTAAAGCATATACAGCCTTAGCAATCGGAAGGAACTCATGGATCATATCTGCACATTCCTCAGCAGTACCTACCGGATAATCAGGGATGTAAGCCTTTACATTACGAAGCTTTAAGTTGTAGCTTGCATTGAGCATACCACAGTATGCATCACCTCTGCCCTGAATAAGACCGCCGTTTGCGGAAGTCTCCTCAGCAGCAGCCACGAACATCTTAGGACCGTCGAAATGCTTTGCAAGAAGTGTCTCTGCAATCTCAGGACCGAAGTTTCCAAGGTATACGCAGAGTGCGTTACATCCTGCTTTCTTGATATCCTCCAGAGCCTGTACCATATGGATCTCACTCTCTACGATACAGATCGGACACTCATAGATGTCCTCTGCATCATATTTGTCAGCGTATGCTTTGACAAGGTTTTTTCTTCTTGTTACAGAAAGTGACTCTGGGAAACAGTCTCTACTTACTGCAACAATACCGATTTTCATTTTTGGCATGTTTTCCATTGTTGTTTATCATCCTTTCTTCTCTTTATTTTTCGTGAATAACATTGTATTGGAACAATGTTCCTTGTTGAGGTTTTTTTTCACCTCACATAATTTTATTTTATTACATTTTGATAGGATTTGCAATGAAAGTTTTGGGAACATTTCGTGAATATTTTGGAATATCTGCCTGTCCCATACATATATTGAAAAAGAACGGGGGTGAAGTGATGGGACAGAAAAATGAGGTGCTGCGGGTGATTGCAAGAGAACCCCGGAAATATCTGGAAAAACTCGATATTAATTTTAAACTTCTTCAGGAGATCCGTATCCGGGCAGAGGCACCGTTGATGCTTGTGTATCAGGGACAGGAATATTGTGTGGCAAAAAACGGAACCCTGTGTCACGGAATCGATAATCCACTGATGATTTCCAGACAGGATGTGAAAGAGACTATGGAGAGGATCAGCAATTATTCCATGTATGCTTTTGAGGAAGAGTTAAAACAGGGATTTATTACGATTCAGGGAGGTCACCGTGTGGGGGTGGCAGGAAAAATTGTATTAGAGAAGGAGCAGGTAAAAAATTTGCGTTATATATCGTTTATCAATATCCGTCTGGCACATCAGGTTCTTGGCTGTGGGGATAAGGTTCTTCCCTATCTGGTGGATGGAGACAGTATTTATCATACCCTGATCATTTCACCGCCCCGGTGTGGCAAAACCACCTTGTTGCGGGATCTGATCCGTCAGTTATCCAATGGAGGGAAGGGACGCAGGGGGATTAATGTTGGGGTTGTGGATGAACGGTCTGAGCTGGGAGCCTGTTATCAGGGAAAACCCCAGAACGATCTGGGATATCGCACCGATATTCTGGACTGCTGTCCCAAAAAGGAGGGAATGATGATGCTGGTCCGCTCCATGTCCCCGAAGGTGATCGCAGTGGATGAGATCGGATTCCGGGAGGATGTGGAAGCGTTGGAATATGTAATGAACTGTGGGGTGAAGATTCTGGCAACTGTTCACGGATGCAGTATGGAGGAGATCCGAAAGAAACCGATCCTCGGTGCACTTGTCCGGGAAAGAGTTTTTCAGAGATATGTGCTGCTTTCCTCTCAGGAGATTGGAAGGGTGGAAGCGATTTTTGACGAAAGAGGGACCTATCTGGCATATCCGTCGGTGATGGAGGAAAGGGGGGAGGAAAAGTGAATAAGCTGCAGATCCTGTTAAAGATTACCGGAAGCATAATGGCACTTGCGGGAAGCTGGGGATGTGGAATGTGGCTGGCGGCAAGAAGGCGGAGACGGATCGAACTGCTGCGGGAAATGGAACAGATTCTGATCTTTTTATATGGAGAGATCGAATATGCTGCGGTGGATGTGGCGGAGCTGTTTCAGATCCTGGCAGGGAAGATGTGTTATTTTGGAAGTTTTTTTGAGGAGTTGTGCCGGCAGTTTCAAGGAATTGAGCAGGAAACATTATATGATCTGTGGAAAAAAGCGATTGCCGGGAGCAGGCTTGCCGAAGGGATGGACAAGGAGGATGTGGCTCTGTGGCAGGAGGTTGGAATGCAGCTGGGGACGCTGGAGCGTAAGACACAGCTGCAGACGCTGCAGGTTCTCCGGGAACGGCTGCACAGACAGGCTTTGGAGGCAGAAGCAGAATACAAGGCACAGGCGAGAGTATATCGGTTGACAGGGGTCACCGGAGGAATCTTTATGGTTATATTACTATTATAAGACGGGAAAGGCGGGAAGGCATGAGCATAAACTTGATTTTTCGGATCGCAGCGGTGGGAATTCTTGTTTCCGTGATGGGACAGATCTTAAAGCATGCGGGGAGGGAGGAACAGGCATTTCTCGTGAGTCTGTCCGGACTGATCCTGGTGCTTTTATGGGTGATCCCATATATATTGGAGCTGTTTCGTTCCATACAGGAATTGTTTTCCTTGTGATGTGATCCGGCAGAAAAGAACAGGAGAAGGGATATGGAAAAGGTTGTTATGATTGGCATTATGTCAGTCCTGTTGGCAATTCCCCTGAAAAAGGATAAACCGGAGTTTAGTATGCTTATCATTCTGACGGCATGTATTCTGATCAGCTCGCTGGCCGTATGGAGGATACGGGATCTGCTCCGTTATCTGAAAACACTTCAGAAATATCTAGGCAGTGGAAGTATTTATATTAAGGTTTTATTTAAAATGATCGCCGTCACTTATATGGCAGAGCTTGGAGCGAACCTCTGCAGAGATGCCGGATATGGGGCAGTGGCAGGACAGATTGAATTTTTTGGTAAATTAATGCTGCTGGCAGTCAGTCTGCCGGTATTATCTGCTTTGTTTGAAGTATTGCTGCAATTTGTTCCGGGAGGGATCGGATAAACAGAAAAGAAGGGGGAATCGGATGAGTACATATGGAAGCACAGAGACAGGGCTGTATGACAGTCTGATGGACGAGTTATCCTATGACCAGATCCAACAGATGCTGGACCAGATCATGGGAGAGAACAGCTTTTCTTTTTCGGAAATGGTTCGAAGTCTGATGCATAGTGGGAAGGCGGATACCCTGGACAATATCTCCACAATGATGCGGGAGCTTGCAGCGTCAGCCTTTTCACAGGATCGGAAGCTGTTTGTTTCAATTCTTGCCATTGCGCTGGTGGGGGCGGTATTTTCAAACTTTTCCAAAATACTGCAGGGCAGGGAGGTCGCAAAGACAGCCTTTTATATTGTATATATGTTATTTTTTGTTACATTATCCTCATCGTTTTTGCAGATTGCCTGGCTGGCAGGAAATACTCTGGAAAATCTGCTGACATTTGTAAAGGTAATGATACCGGCATTTTTTATCAGTCTTTCCTTTACACAGGGAGGTGTAGCTGCCGGGGCTTATTATGAATTTGCCCTGACAATGATCATGGTCGTTAACTGGCTGCTGGCGGGACTTGCATTGCCGGCGATCCATCTGTATTTTTTTCTGCAGGTGGTCAATCAGCTTTCAGAGCAGGATATGTTCTCCAAAATGGCGGAACTGATCCGGGACGGTGTGCGGTTTGGGGTAAAAGCCGTGTTTGGGCTGATGATGGGAATGAATGTCATACAGGGGCTTATTATACCGGTGAGTGCAGAAGTGAAAAATATGGCAGTGGTCCGGATGGGAGGAGCACTGCCGGGAGTAGGAGGTTCTGTCAGCTCGGTGCTCCAGACGGTACTTTGTGCGGGAAAGCTGGTAAAAAATGCAGTGGGAGTGGCCGGTGTGATCGCCGTGTTCTTTGTGTGTGCCGTACCCTTGCTGCAAATGGTGGTCAGTCGTATCCTATTGCAGCTTGCGGCGGCTGTGCTGCAGCCGGTTTCTGATAGAAGGCTGATCCGGGGCCTGGGAGGTGCGGTAAAGGCAGTGGATCTCTATATCTATACGGTGGGAGTGGGAGCCTTGCTATTTATCTCTTCGATCGCAGTGATCAGTGCTTTTACGACGTGACGATCGAATATTATATATAAAAATAATCAGTTAGAGGAAACTTTCCGGGAGGAGATCAATGTTTGGGCAGATGATTCAGAATATTCTTGTATATGTCATTATGATCAATGTATTGCAGGGACTTGTGACAAGCCATGGGTTTCGGGAGATATTCCGGTTTGTGGGAGGAATGATACTGATCGTTCTCTGCGTCAGCCCGATACTATCCCGGATATCGGACACGGATCAGATTGGAAAATATCTGGAGGAAAAGCTGTTTCAGGGTGAAATGGATCAGTTAGAGCAGGAAACAAAGCTGGCAGAGGGAGACTTTGAAAAAATTATGCTCAGGCGATGCAGGTCAGAGCTGGAGGAACAGGTGAATACTATGGTGGAAAAGGAGGGGAAAACACCCCGGAAGGTGGATGTGGCATTGAAAAAGAACAGGAAGGGAAGTCTGCAGCTGAAGCAGGTGACAGTAATTTTGGAAAATGATAATATTCCGGTGTCTGCACCGGGGAAAGGCAGTTCCATCCGGGTGCAGGATATTGTGATCGATGATCAGATGGATCATAAATTGAAAACAGGCTCTGTTACCACAGATGCAGATACGGTCAAATTACAGCAGCAGATCTGTAAAAAATATGAACTTTCCAAAAAGAAGGTGATTGTATGGAAAAAATGTGGAAAAAATTAATAGAAGGACTTCGCAGGCAGCAAAAAAAGCAGGAAAAGGAACCCATCAAATGGTCGGAGATTGGTTTATCAAAAATCATCATTATGATCCTGGCGGGAATATTTCTGCTGATATTATCCATGCCGTCAGCAGGACTGTTCGGAAAAGTGGATAGTACCAGAAATGGGACAGACCAGAAAAATGTACAGGAAAAAGCGCAGGATACGGCAGCAGATGCAATGGAGGCGTATGCTGGAAAGCAGGAACAGCAGTTGCAGAAATTACTTTCGAAGGTTGAGGGGATTGGTAAAGTAGAGGTGATGGTTACGATTGCTTCTTCGGAGGAAAAGAAGGCATTGCAGCAGGAGGATATTTCCAACAGCAACACCAACGAGACGGACAGTGCCGGCGGCACCCGCAGCCAGAACTCCGGCAGCACGAAGCAGGAACCGGTGCTTGTGGGGGAGGAAGGGAAGGAACCGTATATTGTACAGATCCAGTCTCCGCAGGTAGAGGGAGTGCTGGTGGTGGCACAGGGGGCGGGAACAGGCGTGATCGATTCGGAAATAATTGCAGCTGTCGAGGCATTATTTCCTATAGAGGCACATAAAATTAAAGTGATGAAAATGGGTAGTCCCGAATAGCAAAAATCTGTGAAGGAAAGGAAAAGGTGAAGCTATGAAAAAATTTGCGAGAAAAAATCAATGGATCATAACCGCTCTGGCAGTATTGATCGCTGTGGCAGGATATCTGAATTTTACCGGGGAGGAGATTAACAAAAACGGACTAAAAAATGTGATGTCCCTGAGTGGGAAACAGACGGCGGCACCGGAGGAGCAGGCACAGGCGGAAAATGAAGCGGCAGCGGATGGCAAAGAAGAAAAAAAGCAGACGAAGGAAAGCAAGGAAACCTCTACACAGACAACGACAGATATTTCGGCGGAGGACAATGGAGAAGATTATACGGTAGCTGACAGCGGGGAATTGAAGTCTGCCTCCGAGGAAAATCCGGGGGAGGCCGTCATGGTCTCAAATTCGCTGGGAGCAGATTATTTTTCTTCGGCAAAATTGTCCAGAGAACAGAGCCGTGCCAAAAATAAAGAGACACTGATGACAATTATTAATAATGATAAGATCGCATCAAAGGATAAAAAAAGTGCCATAGACCAGGTGGCGCAGCTGACAAAGGATGCCCAGATGGAAAGTGCAGCGGAGCTGATGCTGGAAGCAAAAGGCTTTACCGATTCTGTGGTCAGCATTGAAAAGGGAAGTGCAGATGTGATCGTCAATGCCGGGGAACTGACGCAGCAGCAGCTGGCACAGATCACAGATATTGTCACCCGAAAAACAAATATATCCGCAGATCATATTGTGATCACACCGGTGGCGGTAAAATAAAGTTATGATTAAGTCTGCTTGCAAATATGAGGAGATTTGGTATAATAAACTAGAATAATTGGCAAAATTTTATAAAAGAAACAAAGGAGGTAGAGTGTCGTGGCAAAGGAGCAGACTTCGAGAGAATATATTACGAAGAAAAAAGAACTGGGCGAGGTAAAGATTGCATCTGATGTGGTCGCTGCAATTGCTGCATTAGCAGCAACTGAGATAGATGGTGTCTATTCCATGGCCGGGAATATCACCAATGAGTTGATCGGCAAACTGGGTATGAAGAATCTTTCCAAGGGAGTAAAGATCCTGATGGAGGGAGGCATTGTCCGTGTAGATATGATGGTTGTGGTAAACTATGGATACAGTATTCCTGAGGTATCCGGGCAGGTACAGGAGAGAGTCAGCCAGCAGATCGAAAATATGACAGGACTTTCTGTTTCAGAGGTCAATGTCCGCATTGCCGGTGTAAAACTGGAAGAAAATTAATTTAAAGGTATAGGTACAAAAACATGACAAGAAAAAAGGTCAGAGAACATTTATTTAAGCTGCTGTTTTTGCTGGATTTTTATCCGAAGACGGAGCTGGACGATCAGGTTTCCACATATTTAAGTGATATTGGAAATGATGCGGATGCAGCAGAGGAGTCGCAGGAACGTCTGGAGAAGGTTCGCGAGGAGCTGAAACAGAAATTTTATGCAGTCGCAGAGCATCTGGAGGAGATTGACCGCAAGATTGAGGAGAAGTCTAACGGCTGGTCTCTCAAACGTCTTGCAAAGGCAGACATTACAGCACTTCGCCTGGCGATTTATGAGATACAGTATGATGAGGATGTACCGGCAGGTGTGGCGGTCAATGAGGCTGTGGAGCTGGCAAAGCTTTACGGAACAGATAAATCTCCAGCCTTTGTAAATGGAGTGCTGGGTTCTGTTGTCAGGGACGGCGCGGAGGAATAAATATGAGCAGAGCAGTGACTGTGTCTCAGATCAACCGGTATATTGCGAACCTTTTCAAGCAGGATTATACTCTTTCCGGGATTCAGGTTAAGGGAGAGATATCCGGGTGCAAGTATCATTATTCCGGTCATATTTATTTTACCCTGAAGGATGCCGGGGCGGCGATTTCCTGCGTGATGTTTTCCTCGCAGCGTAAAGGCCTTGACTTTACACTGGAGGACGGACAGAGTGTGATCGTAACCGGCAGGATCAGTGTTTTTGAGAGAGATGGCAGATACCAGCTTTATGCCCAGAGCATTGTTCAGGATGGTGTGGGCAGATTATATGAAGAATACGAAAAATTAAAAAAGCGCCTCTTATCAGAGGGGCTTTTTGACGAACAAAGAAAAAAACAAATTCCCAGATTTGCATCTAAGATCGGTATCGTCACGGCAAAGACCGGAGCAGTCATACAGGATATCTGTAATGTCACTTACCGGCGCAACCCTTATGTGCAGCTTTATCTGTATCCGGCGAAGGTGCAGGGAGAGGGAGCGGCACAGACTGTGATCGACGGAATACAGTATTTTGAAAAAACAGATGTAGATACGATTATTGTAGGACGTGGCGGAGGATCAGTAGAGGATCTGTGGTGCTTTAATGATGAGAAGCTTGCCAGGGTGATCGCAGCCTGCACCAAGCCGATCATTTCGGCGGTTGGTCATGAGACAGATACGACGATCTCTGATTATGCAGCAGATCTCAGGGCACCGACGCCGTCGGCTGCAGCAGAGCTGGCGGTATATGCGTGGCGGGAGTTTGAGATTGGACTCAGTGAATACCGTTATGATCTCCGGGAGTCCATAGAGCAGATCCTGCGGGTACGCAAACTGGAGCTGCAGAAATATATGGTTTTACTGCAGCATGTAAGTCCGGAGGATATGCTGCGGCAGAAAAGGCTGTATCTGGCAGATTGCCAGGAGAGGCTGCAGCGTATGATGGAGCGGCAGCTTACGGAGACAAAGCACAGGCTGGCATTATATGCGGAGGAGATGAAGGGACTTTCTCCTTTGCAGAAGCTGCAGAGCGGCTATACTTATACAGCCGATGAAAGTGGCAGTCACATCGATTCCGTCAGCCGGCTGACAAAGGGACAGCATCTGATGCTGACCTTTGCGGACGGCAAGGCGAAGGTAACAGTGGATGAGATAACAGGACAGAAAAACGGAGGCTGATTATGGCAAAGAAAGTATCTCTGGAGGAATCCTTTGAACAGCTTGAAACGATCATAGAGCAGATGAAAACGGGCGATATGACCCTGGAAGATTCTTTTAAAAAATACGAAGAGGGAATGAAGCTGATCAAAAACTGCAGCAATTCCATTGACCGCGTCGAGAAAAAGCTGATCGTGCTGGAAAATGGAGAAGAGTAACGCTGACATATGACAAATAAAGAAAGCGGCAGCTGACCGGGAGGCAGAACCGCAGGAAGGTATGGTTAAATTATGGACAAGACATTTAAGGAGTCGTTTCAGGAAAGACAGAGAGAGGTTGAGGAGATTTTGAAGGGGTATCTGCCGGAAAAGCAGGGACTGCAAAAGACGATCTTTGAAGCCATGGAGTATAGTCTGATGGCTGGCGGAAAGAGAATCCGTCCAATCCTGATGAGGGAAGCGTATCGTCTTTTCGGAGGCGTTGATGAAAAGGTGATCGAACCTTTTATGGCGGCCATGGAAATGGTTCATACATATTCTCTGGTTCATGATGATCTGCCGGCAATGGATAATGACGATTATCGCCGGGGACGTAAGACGACACATGTAGTATATGGCGAGGATATGGGAATTCTTGCGGGAGATGCATTATTAAACTATGCATTTGAGACAGCCTCACGCTGCTTTGACAAGACAGGGAATCTTTCCGCCGCAGCAAAGGCGTTTCAGATCTTCAGCCGTAAAGCCGGAGTGTACGGCATGGTAGGAGGTCAGGTCGTTGATGTGGAAAGGACAGGACAGCCTCTGTACAAGGAGGTGCTGGAATTTATTTATACCCTGAAAACAGGTGCACTGCTGGAAGGTGCTCTGATGGTAGGAGCGGCATTGGCCGGAGCCGATGATTCCGCACTGGATAAAATGGAACAGATCGGCCGCTGTGTTGGCATGGCATTTCAGATTCAGGATGACATTCTGGACTGCACCAGCACTACGCAGGAGCTTGGCAAGCCGGTACATAGTGATGAAAAAAATGAAAAGACAACATATGTATCACTTTACGGTATTGAGAAATCCCATCAGGCAGTGGAGGAGTATTCTCATCAGGCAGTGACACTTCTGGAGGAGCTTCCGGGTAAGAACCTGTTTTTGGAGGATCTGATCGAATACCTGATCAATCGTACAAAATAAATACATTGTTTAAGAGAAATGAGGGAACACCGTGGGAGAATTATTAGATAAGATAGAAAAACCAAACGATATCAAGGAAATGGAAAAGGACGAGCTTCGTCCTCTGGCAAAGGAGATCCGGCAATTTCTGGTACACAAGATCAGTCATACGGGAGGACACCTTGCTTCAAATCTTGGAGTGGTTGAGCTGACAATGGCACTTCATCTGTGCTGTAATCTTCCGGAAGACAAAATTGTCTGGGATGTGGGGCATCAGTCCTATACCCACAAGATTCTGACCGGCAGAAAAGATGGCTTTGAACATCTGCGTCAGTTTGGAGGCATGAGTGGATTTCCAAAGCAGTCAGAAAGCGACTGCGATGCCTTTGATACCGGACACAGCTCTACCTCCATCAGTGTTGCTTTGGGATTGGCGAAGGCAAGAGATCTCAAGAAGCAGGACCACAAAATCTTTGCGGTGATCGGAGACGGTGCATTATCCGGCGGTATGGCATATGAAGCGATGAACAATGCTGCCAGATTAAAATCTAATCTTGTGATCGTATTAAATGATAATCAGATGTCGATTTCTAAAAATGTAGGTGGTATGTCCAGTTATTTAGGTAAGATCCGCACCAACGGAAATTATACCGAGTTAAAGGAAGAAGTGGAAAATGCGCTGTCAAAGCTGCCACATCTGGGGGACAAGCTTACCAGCCGTATTCGTGGGATCAAGGACCTGATCAAAAGGATTTTTATTCCGGGAATGCTTTTTGAGGATATGGGACTGACTTATATCGGCCCGATTGATGGTCATAATATCCATCAGATGGTAACGGCATTCCAAAGTGCATCCAAAATGAAGGAAGCGGTGATCGTTCATGTATGTACCCATAAAGGAAAAGGATATCGTCCGGCAGAAAAGAATCCGTCGTATTTTCACGGCGTATCCCCGTTTAATATAAAGGATGGGAGCAGCCGGCACAATGGAGAGACAGCAAAGACATACACGGACATTTTCAGTGATACCATACTGGAGGCGGCAAAGGAGAGGGAAGATATTGTGGCAGTTTCTGCTGCAATGCCTTCCGGTACGGGACTGACAGCGATGGCGTCAAAATATCCCAAAAGATTTTTTGATGTGGGGATTGCGGAGGAGCATGCGGTTACCTTTGCGGCAGGGATGGCAGCCGGTGGCCTGAAGCCTGTTGTTGCCATATATTCTACTTTCCTGCAGAGGGCGTATGATCAGATACTTCATGATGTCTGCATTGGAAAGCTGCCGGTTGTGTTTGCCGTAGACCGTGCCGGGCTTGTGGGCAGTGACGGAGAGACTCATCAGGGTATTTTTGATATTGCCTATTTACGCAGTATGCCGAATATGACAGTGATGGCACCTAAAAACGCATGGGAGCTCCGGCAGATGATGCTGTTTGCATTGGAGCAGAATACACCAACAGCGATACGTTATTCCAGAGGAGCTGCATGGGAAGGGCTGCAGGATCATCAGCAGGAAATTACCATGGGAAAAGCCGAATGGATCTGTGAGGGGCAGGAGATCGCCCTTCTGGCGGTAGGCAATATGGTGGAGACTGCCATGTGGGTCAGGGAGCATCTGAAGGCAGAAGGACAGAAGGTTTCTGTAGTCAATATGCGTTTTGTCAAGCCGATTGACGAGGAGGTACTTCAGAAGATTAAAGAGAGACATTCCAAGGTAGTTACATTGGAGGAAGGTGTTTTTAACGGCGGATTTGGAGAAGCGGTGTCAGCATGGTATGAGGGTACACCGATGCGGGTATTAAATATTGCACTGCCGGATCAGTTTATTGAGCATGGAAGTGTGACAGAATTAAAGAAAAAATACGGGCTGGACCCGGAAAGCATTACACAGAAAATATTGTCCTGGGAAGATGAGGACAGGAAGGCTTAGGTGTCATTGTGAAAGAAAGATTGGATGTGCTTCTGGTCAAAAGAAATCTGGCAGCGTCCAGAGAAAAGGCCAAGGCAATAATCATGACAGGCAATGTGTTTGTCAACGGACAGCGGGAGGATAAGGCAGGGAGTACATTTAAGGAGGATGCTTTGATCGAGGTCAAGGGAAATCCAATGAAATATGTAAGCCGCGGTGGTTATAAGCTGGAAAAGGCGATTGATCTGTGGCAGGTGCCATTGCAGGATAAGATCTGCATGGATGTAGGATCATCCACAGGAGGTTTCACGGACTGTATGCTGCAAAATGGAGCACAGAAGGTATATGCCATAGATGTGGGAACCAATCAGCTGGCATGGAAGCTTCGTCAGGACGAGAGAGTGATCTCTATGGAAAAGACCAATATCCGTTATGTGACCAGAGAGGATATTGCAGATTTCATTGACTTTTTTTCGGTAGACGTGGCATTTATTTCACTGAAAAAGGTACTGGAGCCGGTGAAAGCACTTCTGACACAGGAGGGACAGGGGGTGTGTCTGGTAAAGCCCCAGTTTGAGGCCGGCAGAGAAAAGGTTGGAAAGAAGGGGGTTGTACGGGATCCTAAGGTACATCGTGAGGTACTGGAGCAGATTATGCAGTATGTTCTTTCCATTGGTTTTGAAATTTTGGAGCTGAGTTTTTCTCCGATTAAAGGACCGGAGGGGAATATAGAGTATCTCTTATACATTCAGAATACCGACCGGATACCGGAGGAGGATTCACTGGAGGAGTCATTTCACGTTTCTTATGACAGCCTGATCCGGGAGACGGTGGCGGCCGCCCATGGAAAGCTGGATAAGGATGCGGAAGGAGAGCAGCAATGAAGCGTTTTTGTGTGATCACAAACAGGGACAAAGAGGACAGCAACCGCAAGGCAGTATATATACAGGAGTATCTGGAACAAAAGGGTGGAAAATGTCTGATCCTGGAAAACCGCCGGGTGATATCGGAGGGAGTTTTGCATTACACAGAGGCAGACAAGATTCCGGAGGAGACGGAATGTGTGCTTGTGCTGGGCGGTGACGGAACCATGATCCAGGCGGCGATCGACCTTGTTCACAGTAAGCTTCCGATTCTTGGTATTAACATGGGAACCGTAGGCTTTCTGACAGAGGTGGAACCACAAAATCTGGAGAGAGCTCTTGATCTGATGCTGCAGGACAAGTACACGATCGAAAACAGGATCATGCTGCGGGAAAGCAGTGTTACACCAACGGGAACCAGCTCAGGAAAAGCCTGTTATGCGTTAAATGACGTGGTGTTGAGTAAGAGGGGAGACTGCAGACTCATCACCATTAAGGTATACATTAATGACGAATTAGCCGATATCTATCGTGCAGATGGTTTGATCATATCCACGCCAACCGGTTCTACCGGATATAATCTGTCAGCGGGAGGACCGGTGATGGTGCCGGATACGGAGGCAACGGTGATCACTCCAATCTGTGCCCATTCCCTCAACAAAAGAAGTCTGGTGGTATCTGCCATGGACCGGATCGTGCTGGAACTGGGGCAGACCAAGGATTTTCAGGAGGATGAGGCAGTGCTTGTAGTGGATGGAAGGACCGTCCGGGGATTATCCACCGGAGATCGCCTGGAGGTTCTTGTGCCGGAGGATCAGACAAGGATCGTCAAGCTTTCCGGGGTCAGCTTCTACAAGAAAATGAGAGATAAATTAAATGGTAACTGATCCTTTTGCAAAGCAGTCCGGAACGGAATTTAAATGATTCATGGACAGGAAACGTGAAAGGTGATAAAATATATAAGTTATGGGATATAATCCCGGCAAGAAAGATTAAAGGAGAGTTTTATTATGTCAGGACATTCAAAATTTGCCAACATCAAACACAAGAAGGAAAAGAACGACGCAGCGAGGGGGAAGGTATTTACCATTCTTGGACGTGAGATCGCCGTTGCTGTAAAGGAAGGCGGACCGGATCCGGCCAACAACAGCAGACTTCGTGATGTGATTGCCAAGGCAAAAGCAAATAATATGCCAAATGATACCATTGACAGAGGTATTAAAAAAGCGGCCGGAGATGCTGCTTCTGTAAATTATGAAGAGGTTACATACGAGGGATACGGACCAGGCGGTACCGCTATCATCGTAAAGGCACTTACCGACAATAAGAACCGTACCGCCAGCAACGTAAGAAATGCTTTCACAAAAGGAAGCGGAAGTGTAGGAACACAGGGTTGTGTATCTTATATGTTCGACGAAAAGGGCCAGATCATTCTTTCCAAGGAAGAGCTGGAGGATGCAGATATTACTCTGAGTGCAGATGATCTGATGATGATTGCACTTGATGCAGGTGCAGAGGATTTCTCCGAGGAGGAGGACAGCTTTGAGATCATCACGCTTCCGGAGGACTTCAGCGCAGTGAGAGAAGCAATCGAGGCAGAAAAAATCCCGATGGCGAGTGCAGAGGTCACAATGTTGCCACAGACGTACGTTACACTCACAGATGAGAACGATATTAAACAGTTGCAGAGAACATTGGATCTTCTGGATGAGGATGATGATGTGCAGGATGTTTATCACAACTGGGATGAGTAATATCCCGGAGATTTCATGACAGAGAACGGGGGAAGAAGATGAAAAAACGATTCCGTACGATGAAAAAATGGACATGGCTGCTTGCAGTAATCGCTTTGTTTTTCGGCGTTTTTCTTGCCACAGCAGGTTATCAGATGAAGCATTCGATCAGGGCGGCCAGCTATGATGTGATCGATGATGAGGGTAATCCGGTAGAAGGAACCTATGTTTTGCGTCGGGCAACCGCTACTTTTGGTTTGTCTGATTATGCTTCCGGAGATAAGTGTGTATGGAGCAGTGCCAATACAGAGATCATGACCGTTGATCCAGCGACTGCCAATCAACGTCAGGTCAGCGTATCGGTACAAAAAATGGGTAAAGTAGGTCTGACTTGTACGATCACACATACGGATGGCAGTATGGAGACGCGTAATGTAGCCATTGATGTAGTATTTTCTATTAATGAGTTTTTATCATCGGATGCTCCTGCAAAGATGACCAAGATACATACAGAGGATGAAAGACGTTCGATTGTAATGGATTATGGCAAGACATTGTATCTTGGTAAAAATGCAAAGACAGATACCGGAAAGCTGAATCTGATCTTTGGTGATGCCACCAGTTCCAATGCAATCTGGTACAGCAATAATGAAGATGTGGTCCGTGTCAGCGGAACTGCGGCAGAGCCTTTGGTCATGGCTGTCGGTGCCGGTAAAACACAGTTATCCGTTACATACAATGACGGAAAAAATGAATATAACGATTCCATTGATGTGTATGTACGTCCGGAGATCCGAAAGGACAGTTCGACGGGCACCAGACTGGATAACAGCAGCACGATCGTTACGATGGAAAATAACGACAAGATCTGGATTCCGGCATTATTTTCTGCCAATCCGCTGGAGGGTGTTCTGGATAAGGTGACATGGGTTATTGCGAAACGAAGCGGTACTACCAGAACACTGGTCAGGGATTCTCTGGGCAGAACCGGCACAAACGGGGATGATGCAAATCTGATCTATGACAGTTCTACCAATACATTCCGGCTGGATGCAAAGGCAGGCCAGTACATCGTAATGTTTTATGTAAAAGGAACATATACCACCTTTGAGGATGCGCAGGATTCCAGTGTCTTTCTTGGTTGCAATCCGGCTTATTTCAATGCAGATGTCCGGGGAAAATTCGAGGATAAGGATGTTACCATCAATATCGGCGGTAGTTATGATCTGTCGGAAGCCTTTAATATCTCCAAGGAGGCATTGAAACAGAATTTTAGTTTATCTGTGGTAGATAACTCCGGTAACTGGGTCTCTACCGATTATGATAACTGGGCGATGACAGGTCAGAATAAAGGTATGGCAGAATTTAAGGTCAAATGTAACACCAGACCGTCAGAAACTCTGCCGGGAATCAGTCAGGGCCAGGAGGTTACGGTAAAGATCAATGTAACGGATACCTTCTCTCTGAACGTATCGAATGCGACTATGGCAGTGGGATCGAAATTGGAACTGACAGGTATTATCGGTTCCGGAGAGTATACGGATTCCAGCTCCTTCCGATGGGAAACCACAGATACGACAGAGACATATGTTTCCATGAGTTCTAACGCACAGTATGCGACCATTACGGCCAAAAAGGAGACGGCGGCAGACAGTCCGGTAACGGTACGTCTTTATTGGACGGATGATCAGGCGGTTACCAGAGTTGCAAGCTGTAAGATTTATGTCACGACATCGGCAACGACGATTCCTCTTGACAGAACAGAGCTGGAGATGGAGATTGACAGCGTAGAGTATCTGGATTCCGGACTGAGTGGAGAACAGAATCTTACCTGGATCTCAGCAGATCCGGATATGGTTAAGGTGGATCCACAGCAGGGCAATACAAAAGCAAAGCTGACTGCTGGCAAAAAGACAGGATCTACGACAGTAACGGTATTGAATAAGGACAATAACGTGTATGCAACCTGCCGTGTTACCGTAACGGCGGCGATCAGTGAATTAAGCATTGAGCAGGGAGAGAATATTGACACCTTCCTGTCCGCAGGTTTTATATTCCTGAAGGCAAAATATGCGCCTTCCAATGCGACCAATACAGAGCTCAAGTGGACCACAAGTGATCCGTCCGTAGCAACCGTTGATCAGAACGGTGTTGTAACACTTCTGAAGGAGGATACCGTATGGATTTCGGTAGAGCCGGTATTTAATCCGTACAATCTTGTGGCAAGATGTTGTATCAATATTAAAAAGAATCCGGTGACCGATATTATCACGGATGTGGAAGAGATCAATATGATCGCCGGTGACCAGTATACGGTACAGACGACAATCGTGCCTAGCGATGCCACAGATACTACATTGCTGTGGAATACAGACAGTGAAAAGATCGCAAGAGTACAGGGTGGAACGATTACAGCAGTTGCTCCAGGTGATGCAAATATCACAGTTGCCAATGGTACGGTATTTAAGATCATTAAGGTGCATGTCAGAAACAGACTGCTTTCCGCATCCTTTACACAGAATGAATATGAGGTAAAGGAGGGCGATACCGTTTCTTTGAAAAATGCCCTGATCTTCAATCCAGCTGACCATGTCAATACGAATGTATCATGGACATCGACCAATCCAAATGTGGTGAAGGTAGACGATGATGGTAATATCACCGGATTAAAGGCGGGAGATGTGGCGTGGATCACCTGTGTGCCGGAGGATTTAGGTATTTCCGGTGCCATTTCGTGTATGGTAAGAGTTATCAGTCAGGATGTTCCGGCCAAGAATATCACGCTGGATCCGTCAGAGGCAACGATGCATGTGGGAGATACCCTTCAGATTAAGGGTGTTTTCGATCCGGTGACGGCAACGTACCAGAATCTCAACTGGTCTTCAACCGATGAAAAGGTTGCAAAGGTAGATGCGAATGGTCTTGTTACTGCAGTAGCAGAGGGTACGGTTTCGATCGGAGCAGTTTATCGCGATCCGATCACGGGAACGGTATGGAGTCCGATCTATTGTAAGATCAAGGTGGAACCGGCAGTGGTCAGTGCGGTGGACTATGAATTGACACCGGCACATAAGGAGCTGTATGTGGGAGACAACTATACAGTGAAGCCGGTATTTAAGCCTGAGGATGCCACCAACCAGACTGTACATTTTTACAGTTCTGATGAAACGGTAGCAACGATAGATGAAGATGGTGTCGTTCAGGGTATCAGCGAGGGATCTGCAGTGATCATCGGACGATCTGAGGATGGAGATATTGTCAAAACCTGTACGGTTACGGTGGTGCCGCCGCCGGTGCCGGTGGAAGATTTCACGGTAGATCCGACGGAGCAGGAGGTAAGAGTAGGTTCCAACTTCTACATTACTCCGGTATTTACTCCGGAAAATGCAAGCAATCAAAAGGTTAATTATAAGAGTGTGGATGAAAAGATTGCGTCTGTAGATGAAAATGGTCTTGTGACAGGTGTGGCAGTTGGTGAGACAACCATTATCTGCCAGTCGGTGGAAGGAAACATTATTGCTACCTGTAAGGTGACTGTATTAAAAGCGTATGTTAATGTGATCAATTTCAATATTACGCCGACAGCACAGGAGATAGAGACGGGTTCAACATTCCAGATCACACCGGTCTTTACCCCGGCGGATGCAACCAATCAGAAAGTAACCTATCAGTCTTCGGATCCATCTATTGCGACGGTAGATGAAAAGGGACTCGTCACAGCAGTCAAGAAGGGTTCGGTAACGATCATTTGTCAGTCTGATGAGGGCAAGATTGTTGTATATTGTAATGTGACGGTTATTGAAGGCGTTACATTGACATTGAAGCCTTCTTCCAGAGAGATCGCTGTAGGCAAGAGCTTCAAGATATCCAAGGTGATCGTACCGGAGGAAGCAGATGGAACAGCTACCTGGCAGAGTTCGAATGCGGCTGTTGCCAAGGTTGACCAGAATGGTAAGGTAACAGGACTTCGAAAGGGAACCTGTACGATTTCATGTACACTGACCAAATACAATGTAACAGCGACCTGTGAGGTTACGGTAGCAACATTGAAAACGACGGTAAAGCTCGGAAAGACAGGCATCCGTATGGGGGTAGGCTCTACATACCGTATGAAGGTGACTGTATGGTCTAACAATACAAAGACACCGGCGGTACGCTGGCTCACCTCCAGAAAGAAGGTTGCAACGGTTAACCAGAAGGGTAAGATTACAGCAAAGAAGGTTGGAATGACAACCATCACAGCGGTATCCAGAGATCGTTTGAAGGTAAAAGCGAACTGTAAAGTACGCGTTATCCAAAGGGCAAAATCTATTCAGATCGTGCCGGATTACGCAGTATGTTATATTGGAGGAACCAGAAAGCTTCATGTGACAATGAAACCAAAGAATACGACATTGCATAATGTTAAATGGAGTTCGGCGGATACCAGCATCGCAATAGTAGAAAATGACGGAATGGTGCGTGGTATTGCAGAAGGTGAAACGAAGATCACGGCCGTGACCAAAGACGGAGGCAAGAAAAAAGCGGTCTGTGTTGTTAAGGTAACCGAAAAGGTTCCGGCAACGGGTATTGTGGTTGCGCAGTCTGAGCTTACCATGAAGCAGGGAGATTCCACCAAGCTGTCTTACTCTGTATTGCCAAATAATACGTCGGATAATATCACCTTTGCATCCGATAACCGAAGAGTGGCGAAGGTATCCGGTGCAGGTGTTGTAACGGCGACGGGAACCGGAAATTGTACAATTACTATTCTGGCAGACGGCGGTGTTACCTCGACTGTAGCAGTCAATGTTGTGGCATTGAACCGCAGCAGTCTGACAATGCGCCAGTATGATACAGAAACCCTGATAGTAGAGGGAACCACGGCAACGGCAACCTGGTACTCGTCAAATCCGAGAGTAGCAACCGTTGTCGACGGTAAGGTTGTGGGGCGAAGCGTTGGAACAACGTACATCTACGCAACGGTGAACGGCTGCAAGATGGCATGCCGTGTAAATATTACGAGCTTAAATTAGTAAAATTGCACAAAAAGAACGTCTGTTCGAGAAAAGTCTTGAACAGGCGTTTTCTTTATGCTATACTTTCCACAGGGAAAGCGGAGAACTGCGAGAAAGGAGCAAGCCGTGTTAGTTAATTTACATGTAAAAAATTTAGCGATCATCGACGAGGTGGAGGTGGACTTTTCGGATTGTTTAAATGTATTGACCGGGGAGACAGGAGCCGGAAAGTCAATTATTATCGGATCGATCAATCTGGCTCTTGGACAGAAGAGTACTAAGGATGTGATACGCAAGGGCGCAGAGTATGCTCTGGTGGAGCTTACGTTCCGGGCAGATACGCAGCGGCAGAGGGAGCTGGTTCGTGAGATGGGGATTTCCATGGAGGAGGACGAGATTCTTATTTCACGGAAGATTATGGCTGGACGCAGTGTTAACCGCATTAACGGGGAGAGTGTGACGCTTTCCATGATCCGTCGTATTGCGGATATTATGATCGACATTCATGGACAGAATGAGCAGCAGTCACTTCTGCATAGTGCGAAGCATATGGAGATTGTGGACCGTTATGCCAGAGAGGAGCTTGGAGACAGGCTGACCCGGATGGAGGAAGGTTACCGGGTGTATCAGGAGCTGCAGCAGGAGTTGTCCGGTCAGGAGATACCGGAGGAGGAGCGTCTTCGGGAGATTTCTTTTATGAAATATGAGCTGGAGGAGATTGAGCAGGCGGCATTGGTTTCCGGAGAGGAGGAGCGTCTGGATGAGCAGTACAGAGAGCTGTCCAATGCTACTTCTATTGCTGCCGGTCTGGGAGAGATCTATTCCATGACAGGAGAGGGAGATGCGACGGTGGCAGAGCAGTTGGGGCAGAGTGTTCGGATTCTGCACAAGCTGTCGGAGTTTAGTCCCCAGATGGAAGAGTTTTGCGGCCAGTTATCGGAGATTGATTCTCTGCTGACAGATTTTAATCGGGACATTTCCGATTACATGAGTGATTTTGAGACAGGAGGAGAGCAGCTTGCCGAGGTGGAGGGCAGGTTAGACCTTGTACGCACTATTAAGGCGAAGTATGGAGCGACTACGGCACAGGTACAGGCATATGCGGAGAAGCTTCAGGAAAAGCTGGCACGTTATGAGGAGTATGAGGAGTACCGTGAGAGTCTGAGACAGCGTCTGGATGAGCAGGAGCAGACTTTAAAGACATTGGCAGAGGAGATCACCCGGATCCGCAGAAAAGTCAGCCGGCGTCTGGAAAAGGAGATCGTCAAAGCACTGAAAGAGTTGAATTTTCTGCAGGTACAGTTTGAAATTGCAGTACGTCCACTGGGTCATATGAACCGGTATGGGCAGGATGAGGTAGAGTTTATGCTCTCGACCAATCCGGGTATGGATATGAAGCCGATTGGAGAGGCTGCCTCCGGTGGAGAGCTGTCGCGAATTATGCTTGCAGTCAAAGCGGTACTGGCACAGCACGACGAGATTCCGACACTGATCTTTGATGAGATTGATGTGGGTATCAGTGGCCGGACGGCTCAGATGGTAGCGGAGAAGATGTCTTATATTGGAAATACACATCAGGTAATCTGTATTTCCCATCTGGCACAGATTGCAGCTATGGCAGATGCCCATTATCTGATTGAAAAGAGCAGTCACAAGGATCATACCTCAACGGATATCCGTATGCTTGATACAGAGGAGTCTGTCAATGAGTTGGCAAGGATCTTAGGAGGTGTAGAGGTCACGGATTCGGTTCGGGAGAGTGCGGCGGAGATGAAGCAGATGGCGGAGCAGGTCAAAAGCGGTTTAAGGGCATAAAGCACTTTTTCGGATTGCAATTTCGGATCACAATAAAATTTGTACAAACAGATATAATTTTACGGGAAATGATCGTTATTTTATGATGGTATCGTATAGAAAAGGGCGTTTTGTATCATAATGATACAAGCGTTCTTTTTTTGTGCAGGAAGGTGTTCACAGTGTAGTGGAAGATAAGGGCAAAACGCTGGTTTTGCCTTTTTGGAGGAAGGAGTGGCAGGATGTATACCGGACATGAAAGACAGAGTTATCGTATGACGCAGAGACAGAGGTGGATGTATCGGTCCTGTCTGCTTGGAGTTTTGTTCGCCGTGATAGCATTTACAGCAGTGTATTGGTATTTTAATATCAAAAGCCGGATTCCCAATGAACTTGTCCTTTTTCAGGATCGGATCGAAAACATTGATTTTGGCATTCCATTTACTCAGGTAAGAGTGGATCAGGCAGAAGCAGAGGTGGCACAGGTAAGTATTGACCATTCCCGGAAGGTTGGTAAACAGATTCAGTTCAGCATGGCAGGTCCTCTGGCTGTTTCGGCACAGAAATGTGGAAGCATGCAGGGAGAGGTACGTCTGTTTGGAGTTATACCATGTAAAAAGATTACCATTGATATCCGTAAAGAGGCAAAGGTTATGCCGGTGGGAAACGCAGTGGGATTATATATTCATTCCGATGGTCTGATGGTGTTAGGAACAGGAAAGATACCGGTTTCTAAAGGAAATGAAAAAATGCCATCCTATAATAAACTCCAGACAGGGGATTATATATATGAGGTAAACGGTCAGCCGGTGGTAACGATTCAGGATGTCAGTAAGGCGATTCAGAAGAATGGAGCGGGAAAAGTGATTCTGGGTGTCAAAAGGGATTCTGCAAAAATAAAGATTAAAATATCACCTGTACAGGCACAAAACGGAACATATCAGATCGGTGCCTGGCTCCGGGAGGATACGGAAGGGATCGGAACCCTTACTTTTGTGACGGAGGAAAATGAATTCGCAGCATTAGGACATGGGATTACGGATGCCGATACAGAATTGCTGATCCGTCTGCAAAATGGGGGATTATATCCGGCAGGAATTGACCATGTAGTCAAGGGGAGAAACGGAACACCAGGACAGCTGGCGGGTTTTGTTCAGCTTGGTACGGAAAATAAACTGGGGGATATCCGAAACAATACGTCTCTTGGAATTACCGGTGTCATTTCCAATGAGCAGTATCAGTTTCAGGAGGACAAGTCATGTGCCGTGGGGTGTAAGCAGGATGTAAAAAAGGGAAAAGCGTCAATTTTATGTCAATTAGGAGATAAGGTGCAGGAATATGAAGTAGAGATTGAAAAGATCAATCTATCCTCGGAGGATAACAAGGGGATGGAGATTCATGTAACGGACCCGGAATTGTTAAAAAAAGCGGGGGGAATTGTGCAGGGGATGAGTGGAGCTCCGCTGCTGCAGGACGGAAAATGTATTGGAGCGGTAACTCATGTATTCGTGCGGGATGTCACCAGAGGATACGCCACATTTTTGGAAAATATGCTTTGATTTTTTATTCATATCCGGATTTCTATATTCCGTGCATTGACAAAGGGGAGCTGGTGCTATAAGATTTGTTCATATGCTAAAAGAAAGAGGATAATAGAATGGATTATTTGTTGTTAGTTGTAGGATTTGTTTTACTGCTGAAGGGAGCAGATTTTTTTGTGGAGGGCAGTTCCAGCATTGCAAAGCGCCTTCGTGTGCCGTCTCTGATCATTGGGTTGACCATTGTGGCAATGGGAACCAGCCTGCCGGAGTGCGCGGTCAGTATCAGTGCGGCAATTGCGGGAAATACCGGTGTTGCGGTAGGAAATGCCGTAGGCTCCAATATTTTTAACCTGATGGTGGTTTGTGGCGTCTGCGCTCTTTTTTGTCCATTGACCGTCAGCCACGGAACTTTGACAGGAGAGTTTCCGTTTTCTGTCATCGTGGCAGTAGTATTGATGGTTCTTGGCTGGCTCGGTATGACGCTGGGACATATTGATGGATTTATTCTGCTGGTTATGTTTGCGGGATTTTTGCTCTGGATGATCCGCTCGGCTCAGAAAGCAAGAAATGAGAGTGAAGCGGAGGATGAATATGAGATCCGTCCGATCTGGCAGTGTATTGTATACATTGTCGGTGGAGCGGCTGCTATTGCAGCAGGTGGACAGATTGTAGTAAATGCTGCTTCTGCGATTGCAACTTCCTTTGGAATGAGTCAGAATCTGATCGGTCTGACCATTGTGGCCTTTGGAACAAGTCTGCCGGAGCTTGCAACCTCTGTCGTGGCTGCCAGAAAGCATGAGGTTGATATGGCACTTGGTAATGTCATTGGCTCCAATATCTTTAATATATTGTTTGTACTTGGTGTGGCAGCCGCCATTCATCCGATGGTATTCCAGATGGAAAATATCATTGATATCATTGTGCTGGTGGTAATGAGCATTATCGTGCTCTGTTTTGCATGGACGAAGCAGAAGCTGGTGCGCTGGGAGGGCTTTACCATGCTTGTCATGTATGCTGCTTATGTGGTGTATATCTGCCTGCGTTAATTGCAACGTAAGGATGAAGAAAGGCAGAGGATACTCATATGGCTTATTTTCCGTTTTTTGTTGAATTGGAAGGAAAGGAATGTCTCGTGGTCGGAGGAGGCGATGTGGCATTTCGCAAGATTCGTGAATTACTTCCCTTTGGTGTGAATATAACTGTGGTTTCCCTGGAAATATGTGAATCAATCTGTAATCTTGCCGGAGAATATCCGGGACAGATGAAATTACTGTACCGTGAATATAAAAAAGCAGATTTGGAGCAGAAGTTTTTTGTGATCGCAGCCACCGATGATGAACAGTGTAACCGGGAAATTTCCGAATACTGCCGGCAGGAGAAAATTTTGGTGAATGTAGTGGATGATAAGGAAAAATGCAGTTTTTATTTTCCGTCACTGGTAAAACAGAAGGATATTGTCGCCGGATTTTCCAGCGGAGGCAATAGTCCGGCACTGATCAAGGAGCTGCGTCGGGAGCTGCAGGGACAGATCCCGGAGTATTTTGGTGAGTTGAATGAAAGACTGGGACAGATCCGGCCGCAGGTAAAGAAAGCATTTTCCACAGAGCAGCAAAGAAAACAGTATTACAATCAGGTGATACATAAAAGCAGAGAGGAGTCCAGAGCACTTTCCGTACAGGAAATGGAAGAATTAATTCACAAAGGTTTTACACAATCTTGACGTAAATACGATAGTAGATTTTACGTTCTCATTTTATCATTAAGTCATCGTCGAAAGACGGTGGCTTTATATTTTGTGCACTGCCGGATATGAAGCAGAATAAAGCGGGCTTTTGGACAGGAAACGATCCGGGAGTGAAGCTTTAAGAGAAAAGAGATCAATAAATATATTATAAAAGAAAAGATGCAGTGCAGAAATGAGGACGAATATGAGAAAGAGTAAATTATTGGCAGTGGCAATGAGTGTAATGTGTGCAGCAGCATTGATGACAGGTTGTGGCAGTAATGGAGATGCAGGCTCCGATGCAGGATCTTCTTCCGGCGGAAGCACAAGCCAGCCGATCAGTGTCGTATCCCGTGAGGATGGCTCCGGTACAAGAGGTGCTTTCGTAGAGCTTACAGGTGTAGAAGAGAAGGATGCCGATGGCAATAAGGTTGATAACACCACATCCAATGCAATTATTTCTAATAGTACAGAGATTATGATGACAACTGTTTCCGGTGATGAGTATGCAATCGGATATTCCTCTACCGGTTCACTGAATGATACGGTAAAGGCACTGAATGTAGACGGTGTAGAGCCGACAGCAGCCAATATCAAGGATGGAAAGTACAGCCTTTCCCGTCCGTTTAACATTGCCACAAAGGGAACGCCCGGAAAGCTGGCTCAGGACTTTATTGACTATATTATGAGCAAGGATGGTCAGAAGGTTGTGGAGGATAACGGATATATCGCATCTGTAGATAATGCAAAGGCATTTAAGACGGTCGGAGAGTCCGGAAAAATTGTAGTAGCAGGTTCCTCTTCTGTAACACCTGTAATGGAGAAGCTGGCTGAGGCATACAAAAAAGTCAATACAAAGGCGGAGATTGAGATTCAGGAAAGTGATTCTACAACGGGTATGACAGCAGCCGCAGACGGAACATGTGATATCGGAATGGCATCCAGAGAGCTGGAAGACAGCGAGAAGGATAAAGGACTGACCTCTCAGGCAATCGCACTGGATGGAATCGCCGTGATCGTCAATACACAGAATGACCGTACGGATATCTCAACCGATATGGTAAAGAAGATCTTTACCGGTGAGGTGACAGACTGGAATGATGTGACAGAGTAAGGTCGGAACATTGATAAAACTTAATCTGTAATACAGAGCAGCTGGTATGGCAGGAACGGAAAAAAAGCAGAAACCGTGGGTTGTACCAGTTGTTTCAATAGAAATAAGGCTGTGTGAAAGGATATGGCAAAATGAAAAAAGTAAAGGTAAGTAATATCAAAGAGAAGGCGATGGAGATTGTCTTTCTGGTCAGTGCATGTATTTCCATTCTGTCGGTTGCCCTGATCTGTGTATTCCTGTTTACAAATGGTGTACCGGGAATCGCCAAGATTGGTTTGAAGGAATTCCTTCTGGGAACCGAATGGAAACCGGGAAGCCAGTTGTTTGGAATCATGTCTACGATCATAGGAAGTATCTATGTTACAGCGGGAGCAATCATCGTGGGAGTGCCGATCGGACTGCTGATGGCAGTCTTTATGGCAAAGTTTTGTCCCAAAAGGCTGTATAAGATATTGAAACCGGGAGTGGAGCTGCTGGCAGGTATTCCGTCTGTTGTATATGGTTTCTTTGGCTTGATGGTACTGGTTCCATTTGTCCGTAACACTTTCCGGCCAATCCTGATGCAGTATGGAATGACAACCACAGGACAGAGTATTCTGACGGCGTCAGTGCTGCTGGGTATGATGATCCTGCCAACCATTATCAATGTATCGGAGTCGGCAATCCGTGCGGTACCGGATTCTTATTATCAGGGAGCACTGGCACTGGGGGCAACCCATGAGCGAAGCGTATTCATGACAGTGGTTCCGGCAGCAAAGTCCGGTATTATGGCAGCAGTGATCCTTGGTGTTGGCCGTGCCATTGGCGAGACTATGGCAGTGATCATGGTAGCAGGTAATCAGCCGAGAGTGCCGGGTTCCATCTTTGACGGAGTTCGTACCATGACTGCCAATATCGTAATTGATATGGGTTATGCCACAGATCTTCACCGGGAAGCATTGATCGCAACCGGTGTGGTACTCTTTGGCTTTATCCTGATCATCAACCTTTTATTTTCCCTTCTCAAGAAAAGAGAAGCCCATGCATAAAGTTTGCTTTATATAAACACCCAACAACATAATAATCTTGAAACTTTCATAACGAAGATATGCGAAATGGTTACAAACTGCTTCGCATATTTTTTTGTCTAAAATTAAAATTATGATTTTGCCTTTGAGACCAATGAGGACATGGGCTGTATTCTGCTGTCTTTTTGCGTTATCGGGGAAAAAATGATACAATAACATTTAATATTGCCAAAAGGAGAAAGTTATGCATCATTTTACCGGATATGAATTATTGTGGCTGTTTTTTATCTATTCCTTTGGGGGATGGGTACTGGAAACAGTGATCGCAACATTAAAGCAGCGGAAATTTGCCAACCGTGGTCTCGTAAACGGACCTTTTTGTGTTATTTATGGATTGACGGTGATATGTATGTCCATCGGTCTGCAGGAGTTGACCGGTTTCTGGCTGTTTGCTTTTGCTGTGATCTATGCTACGATTGCAGAGTGGATCAGTGGTCATTTGATCGAGAAGGCGTTTGGAGAACGCTGGTGGGATTATTCAGGCAGGAGATGGAATCTGGACGGTTACATTTGTCTGACGTCATCTCTGGTCTGGGGAGCTATGGGATATGTGGCAGTCCACTGGGGCAACTACCTGCTTCTGACCCTGATCTCTCTGCTTCCGGGCTTATTGACGAAGATTGTGCTGTTAGCCCTTGCGGGAGTCCTGTTTGTGGATGTTATGGGATCCTTTCTATTGTTGACCGGAAAAAGCCGTTACCCGGAGAGGTGGGAGGCGGCAGAGCAGAGTCTAGACAAGGTAGGTGCCAGACTTAGTGCTTCCATTGCCGGTTTTGTGGAACGGCGTATCCATAAGGCATATCCTAAAGCAAAAAAAGCGGCAAAGACTCCGGAGAGCGTGGGACAGGCTTCACAAGTACGTTTTGCGGCCGGCTGTGGCTTTTATAAGGTGGTCAGCCTGTTTATGATCGGTGCATTTCTGGGAGATATCACTGAGACGATCTTTTGCCGGGTGCGGGCCGGTGTCTGGATGAGCCGCAGCAGTGTGGTCTGGGGACCATTCAGTATTGTCTGGGGGCTGGCGATCGCTCTGGTGTCGTGGATGCTTTACCAGTACCGGAATCGCAGCGACCGTTTTTTGTTTCTGGTGGGAACATTTCTGGGAGGTGCTTACGAATATCTCTGCAGCGTGTTTACTGAACTGGTTTTTGGAAAGGTCTTCTGGGACTACAGCAGGATTCCGTTTAATCTGGGAGGCAGGATCAATCTGTTGTACTGCTTTTTCTGGGGTATTGCGGCAGTGGTCTGGTTTAAGGCATTTCTGCCAAAGGTAGAAAAGGCGATTGAGATGATCCCGGTGCAGGCAGGAAAGCTTTTGGTGTGGCTGATGGTGGTATTTATGAGCTGTAATATTGCCGTGTCCTGCATGGCACTGATCCGGTATGATGAGAGAAGCCGGGGAATCAAGGCAGAAGCATCATGGCAGCAATGGTCCGATACCCATTATGACGACGCAAAGCTGATGAAGATCTATCCCAATGCGGTAGAACCAAAGTAAATCAAAGAGAGGAGTTATCACATAAATGAAAAAAGTAATATCCATTCTGACGTGTCTGTGTCTGCTTATGACCACAGGCTGCAGCAGACAGGAAACGATCCGTTTTGGTGCGGCAGGTGTGGGAGGTATGTATTATCCTTTTGCAAACGCCTTTACTGAGCTTGCGTCAAAGGATGAAACGGGAATTAACTGGAAGGTCAAAAGTACCGCAGGGTCTGCAGCGAATCTGCGTCTGCTTTCCGACAATTATATTGAGCTTGGCATTGCCCAGGCGGATCTGATCGAGGATGCCTATTACGGAAAGGGGAGCTTTCATTCCGGAAAATACCGTGGTTACAAAGCGGTGGCAAGTCTTTATCCGGAGGCATGTCAGATCGTCGTCAGGAAAGATTCCGACATTACCTCGTTAGATGATCTGGAGGGAAAAAATGTCAGTGTCGGTGAGGAGGAATCCGGCACAGAGCGGAATGCCACACAGATTCTGGAAATGTGCGGTTTACCGGACAATCTGGTAAATACGAAAAATCTTGATTATACAGATGCAGCAGATCAATTGGCGGAAAAGAAGATTGATGCCTTTTTCTGTACCGCCGGTATTTGCACTACAGTGATAGAAGAATTAACAAAGGAATGTGATATCCGGCTTTTGGAAATTCCGGAAAGCTGTCGTCAGAAGCTGAAAAAGGCATATTCCTTTTATGATGACTATGTAATTCCGGCAGGCACATATTCCGGACAGACGGAGGATATTCAGACCATTAGTGTCCAGTCGGTGCTTCTTGCCAGCAGCACCCTGTCGGAAAAAACAGTGCAGAAGCTGACGGCATCATTGTTTAAGCATATTAAGGATATACAGTATTCTATATCTATTAATTTGCAGTTGACACCACAGGAGGCAGTGAAGGGGATAACAATTCCGTTTCATCCGGGAGCAGAGACATATTACAAACTGGAAGGTGTGGAGCTGCCCGAAGTGGAATCATAAAGGCCGTACACCTGCACCAAAAGCAGGATGGCTGAAAACAAAAAGGCGGAGAAAGACCGCTTTGCAGTTTTGGCGTAAAGCTCAGACTGCGCAGACGTTTGGAAAGGTTTGGTTATTTATATGAAGATTCAGTTAGACATGTATCAGACATTGGCAGCAGCTGTACTTGTTCTGATGCTGGGAGCATATTTAAAAAGTAAGATTCATTTTCTGGAGCAGTTTTGTATTCCGGCTCCTGTGGTAGGAGGTCTCTTATTTGCGATTTTTACATGTATCTGTTATGTGACAGGGATTGCGGAGTTTTCCTTTGATGATATTCTCCGAGAGGTTTGTATGGTATTCTTTTTTACCTCTGTGGGATTTCAGGCAAACCTGAAAGTTCTGAAAAGCGGTGGTAAATCTCTGGTAGTATTTCTGGGGCTTGTGATCCTTCTGATCATATCACAGAATCTGGTAGCCGTAGGAATGTCAAAGGTGCTGGGGCTTAGCCCTCTGATCGGTATGTGTACCGGATCGATCCCGATGGTGGGAGGTCATGGCACGGCAGGAGCCTTTGGTCCTGTTCTGGAGGATTTTAATATTGACGGGGCAACGACAATCTGTACAGCGGCCGCAACATTCGGTCTGATCTGTGGAAGTCTGATCGGTGGACCACTGGGAAAACGTCTGATTGAAAAGAAAAATCTTCTGGAAACAGCAATTCCGGAGGATGACAGCCTTCTGGTGGAGGAGGAGGAAAAGCATGAGCGTCATACCAATATGTATCCGGCGGCAGTGTTTCAGCTGATCCTTGCCATTGGTCTGGGAACGATCTTTTCGTATTTCCTGACGAAGACAGGAATGACCTTCCCGATTTATATCGGAGCCATGATCGCTGCAGCACTGTTCCGCAATATTGGTGAGTATACCGGCAAATTTACGATCCATATGGGAGAGATCAATGATCTGGGTGGTATTTCCCTTTCCCTGTTCCTTGGTATTGCGATGATCACCTTGAAGCTATGGCAGCTTGCAGATCTGGCACTTCCATTGTTTATTCTGCTTGCGGTTCAGGTACTGCTGATCGCCCTGTTTACTTATTTCATCGAGTTTAATATTATGGGCAGGGATTATGATGCGGCTGTGCTGGTAGCAGGAACCTGCGGTTTTGGTATGGGAGCCACACCAAATGCTATGGCAAACATGCAGGCAATCTGTGAGAAGTACACCACATCCGTGAAAGCCTATCTGCTGATTCCGTTGGTGGGAAGTTTATTTGCGGATTTTATAAACAGTCTCGTAATTACATTTTTTATTAATTTTATATAATGATATAAGGGTCATTTAATGGAGGAATGAGAAAATGTTTGGAAAAAAGAAAAATACGGATGGAAAGAAAAATTATGATCTGACTTATGAAAATCTGGCAATTCCGGAAATTCATACCCACGAGGCAGAGGAGCCGGTGGGTCAAGAACAAAAGGAAACGGATCAGAAACCGGAGGTAGTTTATGACAGCGTGGCAATTCCGGAAGTACATATCCGAAAGAAAAAGTGAAAAAAATGGAAAGAATCCGAAACCAAGAGTGTGATAGAATATGTAAATGAAAGACGCAAAATATATATTGGATAGTATTGACATATTTTAATTAGAAAAATTGTGCAATATTTCTATAAAATATATTTTTTGTAAATGGTAATATGGTGGAGTAGATGATATAGGACCGTCTAAAGGCCGATAAATACGGCACTTGGACGGTCTTTGTTATTGTAAGTGAAAGAAAATGGTGTCAGAGGAAAGGCGGAAAAAAGAGAAAAAGTGAAAAAAACGGAAAGGTTTCGAGGAAGGGAAAGTGATAGACTAATAGGGTACAGTGTAAAGAGATATACTGGAGGAGAAACTGAATGGATATGCAGTATAGAGGATTAAGAGGAGAAATTTATAATGTTGATACGCAGAAATTAGCGGGTGGAGGCGAAGGCAGTATTCATAATGTTATTGGGAATGATTTGCTTGTTGCCAAGATTTTTCGTCCAGACAAAAGAAATCATGAACGGGAAGAAAAGCTGTGTTATATGGTTCAAAATCCGATGACAAAAGAGCAGCTTAGTTATATTACGTGGCCTCTTGATGTACTTTATGATATGAATGGTTTTGCCGGATATATTATGCAAAAAGTAAACAATATGCAATCGTTAACAGCGCTATATAGCGAGGAAAAGTATGATTTGAGATATCGTTTGCTTGCAGCGTATAACGTTTGTGTAGCGATAGATGCTATTCACGAAGCAGGGCAGATATGCGGAGATTTAAATCCTCAGAATATATTAATTAATTTGGATTCCTCTGACGAGATAAATGCTTTTCATGTTACTTTGGTAGATGTTGATTCTTATCATGTTGTTACACCAACAAAAACGTATCGGTGTGAAGTTGGGCTGCCGGATTATTTAGCACCAGAGATTCAGAATAAAATGGTAAATGGAGTAACATTACGAAATGCATCTTTGCCAACTTATACACAGGAAACAGATTTGTTTGCACTTGCAGTACATATTTTTTGTTTATTGATGAATGGATGCCATCCGTTTGCGTGTGCTAAAAGGGTTAATGGAAATTTATATGATACTATGGGGCAAATGAGGGAAAACAGCAATAGAAATTCGGTGGTGGCACCGCAACCAATTGACAATATTAAAGTGGGGTATTTTCCTTTCTTTCATCACAAAGACAATATAACTGTTCCGGTGTATGCTCCACTTTTTGATGATTTGCCGGAGGATATAAGATTATTATTTATCAAAACATTTGTTGAAGGATATAAGAAACCGGAACAAAGAGCTACGACAGATGAATGGATACAAGTTTTAAAATCGTATGTTTTACAGACAAGATCTGATTATAGTTTGTTAAGTTGTGGAAAAGGTCATTATTATTTTAAAGTCGGGCGAGATTGTCCTTTTTGCAATATTGATCAAAAAATAAGGATTATGTTAAGTTCTCAGAATGCTCCGATCATAAATGATAAAATAGAGGAATTTCATTCGACGGAACATTCTGATGTATCTACACTGCGAGAGAATAATCGTGTGAATGTTGTAACCGATGAATCTCCAATGTTTTACAATTCAGGACAAAATATCGATACGGGTAAAAATCGAAAAAATATACTGGATCAGTATTCATTAATTGCAATTATTATTGGAGCGACAGTTATTATTTTAATATTAGTTATAAAATTTAATATGAATTCTGAGTCATATCCGAATGATTTAAAGCAAACTACGGCTCCAATTGAGACCAATGAGCCGGCATATAGTGAAGATAATAATACGCAGGATTCAGACATAAAAAGTGATATGGAATCGGAAAATAATGAAAACGATATACAATCGGATATTAACCTAAAAGAAAATAAAAAGAAAAAATCTGCTAAGAAAGAGAAAAATACAGACTATATTATACCGGAAAGCAGTAGTAGAAAATTAACCAAGAAAGATGTGAAAGGAAAATCTGCCCGGCAGTTGCGGATTGCCCGAAATGAAATATATGCACGTCATGGAAGATTGTTTGTTGATCAGGAGTTGCAGGATTATTTTGACTCGAAGGATTGGTATTTGGGGTATATTGAACCAGAAGATTTTGTGGAAACAGAGGAATTGAGCAAATTAGAACGGAGAAACGCACTTTTTATCAGGAAATTTGAATAGACAAAGGAGGCAGTCATGGATTATAAGAACGCAACAATTGAAGAATTGGAAAGTTTAGTAAATCAAAAAGATGGAGAAGCAATTTGCGAATTAGGGGAGAGGTGTTTGTATGGAAGGGGTGGAATTGCTATTAATCCGTCCAAAGCATATAAGATGTTTCATAAAGGTGAGAACATGCAAATGCCACGGGCATATGCTGGATTAGGAGAAATGTATAGAAAAGGAATATTTTTTGCGCAAAATGAGACAATGGCAAGGGAGTATTATGCCAAAGCCGGGATGGAGTATCCGAAAACAGAAGCCCCAGTACATTTTGAGCCGAACAATAGACACGATCCAGTACAGCCGTCTTATATAAATGAAATTTCTGATAGGGAGATTAAAAGAAAACTTGATCAGGCGGAACAACAGCGTAGTGCGATGAACTATAGTGAAGCAAAAATACAGTGTGAACAGGTTTTGAAGACGATACAGGATATAAGGGCAGGGCATTTAAGCTATGTTGGTCAGAGTGATCTGGATGATTTTGAAATTGAAGCAGATTGGATTCTGGCATACACAGCGTTTAATCAAAAGGAATATAGTCGCCTGGAACATCATCTGGCACAAAATGGTGTAATTGCTTTTCATCCATGGGGATGTTATTTACAGGCAATTGGCCACCAGATGATGCAGTCATCTTCTGTAGTGATGGAACAGGATTTGCAAAATTTGTTGATGGTACGTAACAATCAGAATATGACTCAGCAGGAAAAAGGAGATATCAATGTTATGATTGGTGATCTCATTATGGATGGTTATGGGAAAAATCAGGGAATCAGGGTTGATCAGGCGAGAGAGTATTATCAGGAAGCGGCACGTTGTGGTAATGAGTTTGCTAAGGAGCAGTTAAGGTAATCGAGAGTGACTGATGCGTTAGTGATAGGAGAAAAAATGAACATAGAATACAGGGGACTATCGGGCAGAGTATATGTAATAGAAAATGAAAAGATTGCCGGGGGTGGTGAAGGAGACATTTACCGGATTGTCGGAGATTACAAGCTGGTAGCTAAAATCTTTCGAACAGATAAGAGAAATTCTGAACGAGAAGAAAAGCTTTGTCAAATGGTAAAGAAAAAGATGTCAGAATACCAGCGTCGTTATATCACATGGCCGCAGGATGTCATATATGATGCAAATGGTTTTGCAGGATACATTATGAATCGGCTGGAAAACATGGAATCATTAACCATGTTATATAGCACAGAAGGATATGATCTGAGATATCGTTTATTAGCAGCAATTAATATGTGCATTGCCATTGAAATGATACATGAGGCTGGTCAGGTTTGTGGTGATCTGAATCCGCAGAATATTTTGATCAATCTGGATAAGGAGGATGAAGAAAAGGGGTTTCGAGTCACATTGGTTGATGCAGATTCATATCATTTTTCTGCAGACGAGCAAACATATCGATGTGAAGTAGGGCTTCCGGATTATCTTGCACCGGAAATTCAGAAAAAAATGGTAAATGGAACTACATTGAAAAATGCACCTTTGCCAACTTATACCATGGAAACGGATTTGTTCGCTCTTGCAGTTCATGTTTTTTGTCTTCTGATGAATGGATGTCATCCATTTGCCTGTGCGAAGAAGGTTGGAAATGGTACCGGCAGCACAATGGAGCAATTGACAACAGCATATAACCATAATTCTGTTGTCGCCCCACAGCCGATTGAAAACATTCGAGATGGTTTTTTTCCTTTTTATCAGAAAAGAGACGGAATATCACCTCCGGTATATGCTCCGGAATTTGATTCTTTGCCGAATGAGATACAGAGAGCATTTATTAAAACCTTTGTCGATGGATATGAAGATCCTCAAAAACGAACGACGGCAGCGGAATGGATTGATGTATTGAAACCATACGTTATCCAGACAGAAAAGGGGAATAGTGTTATCTCATGCGGAAAAGGCCACTACTATTTTAGTGTGGGAAAAGGTTGCCCTTTATGTCAGATTGACAAAAAACTTCAAGTGCTGCTTGGCGCACGATCGGTTGTGTATACAGAGCCGGAAAAGTTATCAAAGGAGAACACTGAATTCAAACAAGAAAGTAAAAGCATAGTTTCGGGTGTAGATTCAATTAAAACGGTGGAGAGTAAAGCGTTATCGCAACCGGTAAGGGATGATATGTATGAATCGAAGCTAATGAGATCAATGGGGCTTGCAATTGCTGCAATGATAATTATTATTCTTGTGGTGGGTTTGGCAGTAATAAATGGTGGGCGCTTTGGAAATCCATCTATAAGTTCATCTGGTCAGCAGGCAACAAAGGAAAAGTGGACAAAGCATGTATTTTCTGTCTGTGGTGTTGAGATGAAAGTACCAAAAGGAAGTGAATGTTATGATTCTATAGAACACATAGGCATTTATAATGAAAAATTTAGCTTTGAAGATTTGGACTTGGATGTAAGTTACGATGATAATTACAGCAATATGAGTATACAGGATAAACCACCGGAAACGCTGATAGAGGACTATAAGTATGGCGATGAAATTTTAAAAAAGGAAATGGTGCAATTAGGTGAATTCTATTTTTGGAAATTATTGACAAAAGATGATGATACGTATAGCTTGCAGTATCTTGCAGTCAGAGAAGGAGTTATATATGAATTTTTGGGCTGGGGTTCATCAGAGATTTTAGAGTCTGATATGAAAAAGACCGAAAAAATGATTTCCAGTTTGAAGATTAATCACCATCCGGTTTTGATTCGTTTATTTGATCGAAATGGAGACGAATATGAATATACAAACACGGATAAGCGTGATTGGGGATTGCAAATTGAACCAAACGAAGATAGAGACATAGTTTATATAGTTGATACCGATGAACAGTATATATTTTTGTTATCTAAGGGTGATTACACAGCCAGGTTAGTATATGAAGCATACGATGCAGAAAAAATTGAAATAGTATCTACAAGTGCTTTTACTGTACATGAGGATACTTCTCTGGAAAAAATAAATTTAGAATTTAGTAAATAGCATACAAAATACAGTAATGAGATGGAGGATTAGAAAAATGCACGAGCAGTTAAAAATGTATGAAGTATTTGGTCAAAAAATTGTAGGAATGGGAGAACCACATATGGCATGTGCCCTGTTGCTGGATACTTCAGGATCTATGACAGGAGAGCCTGTTCGAAATCTGTGTGAGGGTATTCGGCGGTTTAAAGAAAGTCTTTCTGCAGATCCATTGGCATGTAAAAGAGTTGATATTGCAATTATTACATTTAATACCAGAACCGAGAAGGTTTGTGATTTTACACCGATTGTAGATTTACCTACGCCGGATTTGGAAACAAAAGGAATGACAGACATGGCATTGGGAATTAACATGGCGATTGATATGGTAAAGCAAAGGACGCAAATGTATCAGAATCTTGGAACACCATGTTACAAACCATGGGTTTTAATGATTACAGATGGAAAATCTACATCGGATGATGAGGAAATGCAAAAAGCAGCACAGAGAATTGCTTTAGAAGAATCAAAAGGATCGCATGGACATTTATCTTTTTGGGGGATTGGTGTCAGTAATTATAATTCGGAAGAGTTATTTAAATTAACAAAACGTGTAATTGAGTTAAAGGGATTGGATTTTGCCCAGTTGTTTGACTGGTTAGGTGACAGCTTTTCTGAAATATCACGTAGTCAGGTGGATGAACGTGTAGAATTCCCGGAATTAGGTTCTGAAATGAGAAAAGCGAAAGAAAATCGAAAGATAGATGAAGATTGGTATTAATACAGAGGAGGATAAAATATGATTACATATGGGTTTTCGGTACGGGGTAAATCGCATGTAACATCCAATACAGTTTGTCAGGACTCCAATAAGACGGGCAGATTAAAATCAGGTTATTTTATGGGTATTGTTGCAGATGGCGTTGGTAGTGCAGCACATTCGGAGATCGGCTCTTCCCTTGCAGTCAATAGTTTGTATGCATATTGTAACGAATATATTAAACGAACATCAAAGACAGAAGATATAGAGTCTGTCATGCGTGCCGGATATGAATATGCAATGAATCAGATTCAGCAATATGTTGAAAAAAATCAGGGAAGCATTCAGGAATATGATACGACGTTGTCTGCTGTTGTATATGATGGGAATTCTCTTGTGTATGGTCATGCAGGAGATGGGGGCATTATTGTAAGATGCCAGAATGGAAAATCAAAAACGATTACACAACGTCAGAAGGGGGCTGATGGCCGTTCTGTACGTCCTTTGCGTTCCGGAAGTGCTTCATGGGAATTCGGAAATATATCAGATGAAGGGATTGTAGCTGTGTTGCTTGTGACTGATGGAATGCTGGATGAAGTAATTCAACCGGTATTGATTAATTTACCTGGATCCAGAATGGCATTGGCAAAAAATCAGTTTTCAAGAGATAAGGTTTATGTGACAGCAACCGAATTTTTTATGAATCCATACAGTGTGTATTTGAATCGAAATGTAAAAGATCCCGATAGTTTGATGGCACATTTTCTGAGTGGTGACTTGGAGAATAAAGATCAAAATATATTTTTGGATTGTGTGGTCAATGGGTATAAACATATGCTGAATACTTCCGCAGTAGATTTGATTAGAAAATCTATTGAACAGTACCACTATGCTGTTTGGGCATTAAATGAAGTATCAGATGATAAGAGTGTTGTGGCAATAATAAATGAAAAGGGAAAGGTTTCTTCGGCAGAAGAGAAATATTATAAGGAGCCTGACTGGAATGAAAGAAAGAAAAGATATACAGAGTTATTATATGGAAGCGGTTCCTCTGTGAATGTGGTTGATCCAATCGATAAACAGCAAGAACCAAAACCCCGAGATGAGATTAAAGACGATAAAATACCGCCAAAAAAGGAGAATATTGCTCATAATACTGTGCCAATACCCAAAACAGGTGTATCACCGGTAGATCAGAAGTCCTCAAGAGGTCAGCATATATCTATTTTGATGGGATTGGTTATTGGTATTTTAGGACTTGGATTATTATCGGGGTGGATCGGTTATCACCAAGGGGGAAAAAAGGAACGTAATGAAAGCATTATGCAGCAGAACCGAGATAAGGAACAGATTGAAAATTTACAAACGAAGCTTAATGAGATTAATGAGTCATACAGAAGAGAAATGAAAATACACATTAATAATATTTGGGAAAAATTGGCTGTCATGAATGGAGCAAAAGGTACCATAGAGCAGCTTGACGAATTTTGGAGTAATACGGAACAATTGGGGATAAAAGATACCTTTCAAAGATTGGCTCAGGAAAATACTGACAGCGCAATTACTGTAACAGGGGCTGCAATATCATCAGAACAACAAAAAAACTATCAGGAATTAGACCAAATTAATCAAGATATGAGTGAGTTACTACAAAATAGTAACATAGAAGATAGATGGTCTGTAATGTTTGATGATGAATATGGGAATCTAACGCATAAAAAAAAGAGAAGGATATGTAGAGTATTAAGAGGACTGAATGAACGATTGAAACAAAATGATGGTGGGACGCTGTAGAGTAATGGTAATCGGAGGAAAAAATGGCAAAGTATTGTGTACGGTGTGGAAGAAAAAATCCGAATAATGTAAGTGTCTGCAATGGCTGCGGCACTCCATTGGATGGAAATTCAGTTGAACCGGAATTATTCACAAATATTGAATTGGAGGAAACATCTGTTATGCCGGAACAACAGGTGGAGCAACTAAACAATCAAGAAGTAGAAAACACAGAAATACAGAAAAAGGAAATAGATGAAAAAAATTTGTCAGAAGTATTTCTTGATGATACATGTTTTGCGGCAAGTGATGCGTTATTTAAGGATGGAATTATAGATGAAAAAGAATGTGGAACAGATTTTATGTACATATTGGAAGAAAAAGCAAAATTTTCTACCACGGAATACCGCGTATTAAACAGTTCCGGAGATAATCGAATGATTCCATGTCAAAAGATAAAATTTAATGACAAAGACGCCCTTTTTTACATGACTGGCGAATTGAAATCATTTGATATATGCATTCCGGCAATTGACGGAATACGTTTTTTGCATTTGATCAGTGATCTGTTTATGCAGATCGACAAATTAAAATCGTACGGATTTTTAACAGATTCAGCTCTCGATATACGTGTAAACAGAATTTTTGTTGATCCGCATATGGACCGTATATATTTGACATATGTCCCTTTGAACCAAAGGTTTTATCCAGATGTTATGTATTTGGAGAGGGATTTGCGTACCAATTTGGTATACATTATAAAGAACATGAAGAACATTCAAAATAATAATGTATTTGATATTTGTCGAATGCTTGAGGATACCTCGTGCTCTTTGGAGATGATTTTATCAGTGATTCGAAGAATGTGTTCGGCGTCAACAAATACAGGATTGTAGAAATGTGGGGGGATACAGATATGACGAAACCCAGAATAATAATTGTTGATGAAGATGAGTCATATGCAATGACATTGCAGGCGAAATTTATATATGAATTTCTTGATAATATTGAGCTGGAAGTGATCACAGATCAGAAAATAATTGATAAAACATTTGCCACTGCACAAAAAGCAGATATATTGATCATTGATAGTAACATACATTCAGAAACAATACAAAAGCAGGAAATAGATCATGTTTTTGTTATGACAGAATCAAAACAAAGTGCATCAGATGATTATGAATCAGAATACATTATTTTTAAATATGCCAATATTAAGAGTATTTTTATGGAAATTGTTGGAAAAAGCTCGTTGACCATTCCAAATAAAAAAAGAGAATTAAAGTCAAAGGTAATATTGGTGACATCAGGCTCTGGAGGTGTTGGTAAAACAACGGTTGCTTTGGGATTGGCATCTGCATTAAGTAGTATGTATAAAAGAGTGCTGTATATGGAAGCTGCAAAATTGCAGAATTTTTCCTACTTTTTAGAAGATAAAACGCCAATTGATAATGCTTATATATATGATAAACTTTCGAAGGCGGATCGTAGCATATATCAGGATATTAAAGCAGAACTGCGGACACAGATATTTAATTATATTCCGCCTTTTAAAACAGCGCTTTTGTCATTTGGAATTGATTATAGCGTTTTTAGAAAAATAGCGGAATCAGCAAAAGAGTCAAATGATTATGATTACATTATTATTGATGCAGACAGTTGTTTTGATGAAGAAAAGACAAGATTGATAAGTTTGGCGGATCATGTTCTGATCATAACAGAACAGTCGGAACAACAGGTTTATAATACAAATATGTTAATGAACAATATAAATAACAACATGTCTGATAAATATTTGTTTATTTGTAATAAATATGATAGTCATAAAGACGGCTATGAAAGAACAGAAGGTATTACATATAAGATTGATGAATATGTGGACAAAATGGAGGAATATTCCAGAATGAAGTTTGAAGATTTGGGACAACAGGATGGAATTAAGAAAGTTGCCTTTTTGATGATTTAGGAGATACAAAATGGAAGAAGAAAAAGCAGTAGTCATATTAAAAATTTTACGTGCTAATGGACAGATTGAGCAAAAAGATTTAGAAGTGCCTCTTACAATAACAGCGTATGAATTATTTATAGGCATTGTACATGCATATCATTTAGCAATAAATGTTGATGATACAAAGAAATCGTATTTGCATGCAGAAAAACCAATTGCATTATTACGTGGAAGAAAGACATTAAAAGAATATAATGTTATGAATGGAACGGTAATTACTATTATAGAGTGACTTTTTATATGAAATGAGAATAGGAAGGATAAAGATATGGAGAATAGATATCGCATTTATATATCCGGCAAAAACTTTCAAAAAGAAATAGAGGTCTCGCCAGAGGATAAAATTATAAGATTTGGTACAGAGACAGCTTGTGATGTTAGAATACGTAAAGAAATGGTTTTGGAGCCATTTATGCTTTCCTTTTTTACAAACGATCAGGGGAGATGGAATATAAGCTGCACAGATAATTTATATATTTCAGTAGATGAAGTGAGAAAGCTTTTAAAAGCACCAATGCAGCATGGAACACAGTTTGTTGTATGTTATCAAAATGCATCTATTCAATTATTACATGTTCTTTTTTTAGTTGATTTTGAATATGAAAATAAAAAGTATGACCGGCGATTTGACATTTCTGGTTTAAATACATTTTCAATAGGTGGGGAAAAAGATAATCAAATTATTTTGAATGGGTCGTATACTGTTCGAGAAAAAATTGTATGTACCCAAAATCAACAGGGACTGGCACTTCAAATATACTCATCTGTTTATGGTGTCTATCATAATGGAAATATAGTGAATGAAACGGCGTTGATAAAAAATAATGACTTTTTTTCTGTTGCAAATTATAGCTTTTATTATAACGAAAATTTTTTATATACCCAAAAAGACAGTAACATCACGACATATGGAATACGGCAAATTGATGCAACAGTTCGTGAAAATTATCCTAAGTTTAATCGGAATCCGCGAATTAAGACGGTGTTGGATGATAAAGAAATTGAAATATTAGATCCGCCAGCCAAGCCAAGTAAACCAAAAAATAATTTACTTCGTCGTTTGTTACCATCGTTTATCATGATGGCAACGTCAGGTGTAATGTGTTTGGTTGGAGGAATGTTTATAATTATTAGTCTTGTATCAGCTGCGGGCGGAATTTTGACAGCGATTCTGGGAGTAAAAGACGAAAAGAAAGATTATATAAAGAGCACTCGGGAACGAGTAGAAAAATATAATGCATATATCGCAAATAAAAGGGAGGAGATAGAAAAAGCAAGGCAAAATGAACTGGATGAATTAAAGAGAGGTTATATTTCTCCAAAAGAAGAAATAGGCATGATGAAGCAGTTTTCCAGTGAGTTATTTGATCGGTGTAAACAAGACGAAGATTTTTTGGATGTACGTTTAGGACTGGGAAGTGTAATTGCTAAGAAAAAAGTGAAATTTAAAAAACAGGAGCGGCTGGAAACGGAGGATGAGCTTCAAAAATATCCGGAGAAGCTGTGTCAAGAATATAAATATATATCTGATGCACCAATTGTGTGTAATTTTAGGGATGCTGGTGCTATTGGAATTATAGGAAGTGAGAAAGGTCGTTTTAGTGTATTAAAAAATATTATCATGGATATTTGTGCAAGACAGTTTTTTTCAGATGTTCAGATGTATTTTGTGGCAGAAAAACAGCATGCAGATATTGTATCTAATTTCCGAATGCTTCCACATGTACAAAATAATGTATTAGGGGTTCATAATATTGTATGTGATGAAATAAGCAGAGCAGTTATTTTTGAATACCTTTATAAAGAAATGTCAGTGCGTGAGGCGAGTAAGACAAAATGCCCTCATATTGTTGTATTTTTATATGATGAATTTGGTTTCAAAAGTCATCCTGTTTCAAAATTTGTAGAAAACGCAAAAGAACTGGGAGTTACATTTGTATTTTTTGGAAGTAAAAAATCAGAAATCGGATTGGGGTGCAGTTATCTGATCTTGCAGCAGGAAACGGGAAAAGCTAAGTTGATTTATACAGATGACAGCAAAAAAGAAATTGAGTTTAGTTATGAAGAAATTTCTAATAAGGATATTGAAAGTATGGTGGAGTTGTTAGCTCCTGTATATACGGAAGAGATTTCATTGGAGCAGTCATTAATTAAGAATATTTCATTATATGAAATACTGAATATCATTGCAGCAGATGATCTGGATCTGCAGACAAGATGGAATAATTCGAGGGCGTGGGAATCTATGGCAGCCCCGATTGGGATAGCAAAAAATGGTGTTGTTTATCTTGATTTGCACGATAAGGCACATGGTCCACATGGATTGGTTGCAGGAACAACCGGCGCAGGTAAATCAGAAATTTTGCAGACATATATCCTTGCAATGGCAACATTATATCATCCATATGAAGTGGGATTTGTACTTATTGATTTTAAGGGAGGTGGAATGGCAAAACAATTTGAGAAACTTCCACATTTAATGGGAACGATTACTAATATAGATGGAAAGGAAATTGATCGCTCCTTAAAATCTATTAAGGCTGAATTAGATAAGCGACAGCAACTTTTTAAAAAAGCAGATGTTAATCACATTGATAAATACATTGTAAAATATCGTAAGGGCGAGGCTGAGATTCCACTGCCTCACTTAATCATTATTGTAGATGAATTTGCTGAATTAAGAGCAAATCAGCCGGAGTTTATGAAAGAATTGATTTCGGCTGCACGTATTGGACGAAGCTTGGGGGTTCATTTGATACTGGCAACACAGAAACCATCGGGACAAGTTGATGAACAGATATGGAGTAACTCGCGTTTTAAATTATGTTTAAAGGTTCAAAGTCCGCAGGACAGCAATGAGGTATTAAAATCCCCACTGGCGGCAGAGATAAAAGAGTCTGGAAGGGCGTATTTCCAAGTTGGGAATAATGAAATATTTGAATTGTTTCAATCTGCATATAGTGGTGCTCCGGAGCAGGAAAGTGAGGATAATGTTCATGAATTTACATTATATGAAATAACAAGATCTGGTAAAAGGGTACCGGTTTATGTTCAGAAGAAAAAGAAAAGTGATGAGGAAGTTAAAACTCAATTAACAGCTATAGTGGAATACATAGAATCATTTTGTGAAGAACATAATCTTAGAAAATTGCCGAATATTTGTTTGCCGGCATTGGAGAAAAGCATTGCATTTCCGGTATTAACCAGACATGAACAGGAAAGAGGTCATATTATTGCAAATATTGGAATTTATGATGATCCAGATAATCAGGTACAAGACGAATATTCGATTGATTTGAGTAAGACCAATGTTATGATTATAGGTTCCACACAGAGTGGAAAAACAAATTTGCTGCAAACGATTATCCGAAGTGTGGCAGAAAAATATACACCAGCGCAGGCAATATTTTATATTATTGATTTTGCATCTATGTATCTCAAAAATTTTGAGAATTTATGCCATGTGGGAGGCGTTGTCACTGCATCAGAGGATGAGAAGTTAAATAATCTGTTTAAAATGCTTAATGAGGAAATGCAAATTCGTAAAGAAAAATTTTTATCAAAGGGTGCAGGTTCTTATTTGGCATATTGTGAAATGGGATATTCGGATATTCCATTGATTATCATTGTTGTTGATAACATGACGGTATTGCATGAACTGTATTTGACGGAATACGATCCATTTTTAATTATATGTCGTGATGGCTTGTCTGTTGGTATTTCAATTATTTTGTCTAATTCGCAGACAAATGGGATTGGATATAAGTATATGGCGAATTTTGATAACAAAATTATGCTAAATTGTAATGACCTATCAGAGTATAGCACAATTTTTGGATACTCGAAGTTTCGTCCTGCTAATCTTGTGGGGAGAGCTCTGGTTACTGTACAAAAGGAGATATATGAGGCACAAATGTACAAAGCGTTTGAGGGAGAAAAGGAAATAGAAAAAATAAAAAATATAAAAATGTATATTTCTAAAAATAACGAAGTAAACAACGGTTTATATGCTAAAAAAATACCGTATGTTCCTGAAATTCTTACTGATAGTATGTTGAGGGACATGTATGGTGTGATGGTTGACAACAATAGATTCTGCTTGGGACTTGACTATGAAGGGGTTAATCCGCATTTGATTAAGTGGATAAATTATCCTATTTTGGGAATTAGTGGAGGAGAGGCAAAAGAACAATATATAAAAAAAATTGAAAAAAAATTTTTAGAGTGTCAGTATGAATTATATATTATTGATGATTATACAGGATTATTTGAAGATGTTTCAGATAAAGAATCTGTTCAGCTATATACGCGAAATATGGATGATGTTGAAGAAATATTGATGAATTTGCAAAATGAATTAGAAAAGCGATTTTCATTAAGAGAAATATATGGATTAAAAGAAATAGACAAGATGATGCCGATTATTATGATTATTCATAACATGAATATAGTTGAATACATGAATAACAATAAGAGTGCGGCTAATTTATATAGGAATATATTTGATCGTTATAAAGGATTAAAATGTTGTGTCATATTTACCAATATGGTTAATGAAAAAATTCCGTCATTCAATATTCCTGAAGTGTGGAAACCTTTTAGTAGTGGGGCTCAGTATATATGTTTTGAAGAAAGCATTAATGATATTAAATTGTTTGATATTTCATTATCGGACAAGAAAAAATACGCTAAGAAATTAACAGGAGATGAATGCTTTTTATTAGATGACAGGATATTGAGAAAAATTAAGACAGTACATTAAACGGATGGTTTTAATGCGGTATAAAGCATTATTATTACCATAAAAAAGGAAGAAAGGAGGGAAAAGTATGGCAGCCAATTATGTGGATTATGAAGTGTTGGAACAGGCAATTCAGGTTTATACCAGAGAAGCAGGGACTATTTCAGAGACTATTTCTAATTTGGATCAGATGACAAACACATTAGCTGAAGGATGGCAAAACCAGACATCGAATGCATTTATAGAACGTTATGAAACAGAGTATAAAAATGCACTTGAAAAAATGCGAGATTCTCTTAGTGAGATTGCCGATTATATTAAGCGGTATCGTGAAAATGTCATCGAAAATGACGTTAACGGTGCTAATGCAATCAGTTAGTCTTAGGATTTGAAATTAGAAAATCTGTAATTCAATACTTTAAAGAAATATGGAGGCATATGTGACAATAGTCATAAAATGTCTCCGTATTCCTTCAAAATATGGCGTTTATAGTGATTGTATGCAGAAAGGATGATGGTCAGATGGAGACAAATGAAATTGTTCAATATAATAAGAAAATAATTGCAAAGCAGAAAAAAATTCAATCTATTAAAGAAGATAATGAAGAATTATATATGCTGGCAAAGAAGATAGATAATTGCATAGAAAGATTAGAAAATGCATCAACAGGTGTACAATCTCAAATTACTAGTTTGCCTCAAATATTTAACAAGGCATTAAAGGTGAATTTTTTTTCAGGTATATATGATTGTGCTAAAGGAAGTCAATATCAGAAATCAATGATGGAACTGAATGAAGGAAAAGAGAATGTATTAAGAACAATAAGAAACAATGATGAAAAAATTGACGTAATGAAACATGAAATTAGTGATTATGAGATTAAGATTCAGAAATTAAAAATGGAGGTAAAGTGATGGATTTAGTAGTGGATGATGACTGTATAAGAAACAGAGGGTCATATTTAGCAAAACAATATGAAGCAATGGACGAGTACATTGATGAGTATGTCAATATACTGAATGAAATATTGCAAAGTGGTATCAAAAAAGGTGAAATTCATAATGCGTTACAAACATTTAGAGATCAAATATATATTGGCAATGGAACAGATGGTTATTCATCTGTAAGGCAAATAGGAGAATTTTACCAAGTATGCAGTAAAAATTATATAGCAACATTAGACACGATAGATGGAGATTTGTATTAGATATGAGGAGGAGAGAATAGTTTAATGGGAAAATTTGAGATTGAGGTCAATGAAATAAGAAATTCTGTAAACAAATTAGAGAAGTTGAAAGAAAAATGCGGATATAAAAAAAATATGACATTTCCAAACGATAGTAATGATACAGGAAAAGTGTATGCAGCACAGGAAGAATCTTATCAAATTATGCAGAAAAGTTGGATGACATTTATTGAATTGTTGGACGCGACTTCAAAATACATGAAGGAACTTTGTGAAAAAGTTGAAAAATCAGATAATGATTCTGCTAATAAAATCGAACGTATATAATTTGGAATGTTTATTTTTAAATAACTAATATTGGAGGATGAGTTATGGTCAGGCGTTATAATGATGAGGCTTATCAACGTTTAACAAAACAAATTGATAAAATTAATGATGAAACAATGTGCGGATTTACGGATATGTTGGGGGATTTAGTTTTACATATGGGAAAATGGAGTGGAATTATTCAGACCTCAAATTCTGAAAGATATCAAAAAGAAATGTTAGATATGAATAATACCACCAAAAATCAATTAAAAAAAATGTTTGAAAATGCACATAAAGAAGATCTACGGTATTCGAAAAAAATAAAAGAAATTGAAGAAAGACAAAAATATTATATTGATAAACTAAAAGTAATGTCGGATCTTATAAAGCCGGGAATGAAAATTTCGTCCAGCGAGATTAGGCAAAGCTGTTCAAACATTAACGAAAAATTACGCCGCTCTGATCAGACGGTAAAGAAGAACTATGTAAAATGGTTGAAAGAAGCAGAGAATGAAGTGGCGAAAGAATCACTTCAGAATATAGTTGGTGATGTGGCAGGCGGGGCAATTATTATTGGAACAGCACCTGCCCGGTGGTTGGGTGCATTATATACAAAAGGAATAGAAGGTATGGGGGTAGAGGTTATAAAAGATACTTGGGGATTAATTAATGATGTCTATAGTTTAGGGAGTCATATGGGAGCTCTTGCGACGGTTGGTATAGGAAAAATTACAGGAGATAATATAAATATGAGACAAACTGCATTAGAAAATGCAGAGGCATATAAGGATGTTGAGGGTTTTGCTGATGCTATTGATGCAAACGGAGAAGGTGGTGCTGTGATTTCGACGATAAAGGAGGTTGCTCAAACAGCAGACAGTGTTTCTGCTGTGACTGACATAGTGGATGGAGTTAGTAATATTTTTGATAAGGATTCATGGGAACAGATATTATACACTAAAAGAAGTCCCATAGATATGAAGGATATGCAAAAAGAATATAAAACTAGTTATGAAATATACAGAAATGCCCAGGATATATATAATTTATTTGATGAACAAAGTTGTAAAATATCTAATTTAGGAAACGTTTATTCATTAGTATCCAATATAATAAATGAGCAGAATTTTATTAAAGGTGCTGAAAAAACTGTGATTAAAAAAGTTAAAATTTATGATGAATTAAAGAGTATTGTTGATCTTGGAGATGATAAGGGGTTGGTAATGCAGGTGCATTAGTGGAATACAATAAAATATTTAGATATAATAAATCAAGATTGTTAGAAAGGAAAATTACCTAGAAAAATATGGAAAAGATGAATGAGATTTTAAAAAAGATAGATGAAAAACTGGAAGCAGGAGATTATGATCAGGTCAAACAGCTTCTGGAAAAATTATGTAATGAAGGAACGGTAGAGAACGTAAGTTATTATTGGGCCAGATTATATAATTTAACAGGTAATTATGAAAAAACAATTGAATATTTATCAGCACTGAGTGGACTAGATATAAAAAGCAAATATGAATTAGCAGTTGCGTATGATCAATTAGATAATGTAATGGAAGCGGAAAAATGCTATTTGGAGATATTAGAGGAAAATCAGGATGTTCAACATCAATATTCCATTTTATGCATATTAGGAGCATTTTATAGGTCACATCAAATGTATTTAAAGATGGAATTAATTGGAAAAAAATTAATTGAAAAAAGAAAAGATATCTATTATGGATATCATGTTTGCTTTAGGTCATATATAGAAAGAAAACGATATAACGTGGCCAAAGCTTATCTTGATGTATTAGATGATAATTTGAAGGAAAGTATGCATTATCACATGGATTACATTACATACCTTGAAATAGAGGAAAAGTATCAGGAAATTATAGCATATTTGCAAGATATAGAAAAAAGAAATTACAATAAAGAATTTATATATAGATATAAGATTCAAATATATTTATATTTGGAGGAATACGATAAAGCTGAGGTTTGTTTGAAGCAATTGGTTTTAGAAAGTGGTAAACCAGATGCAATAGTTTCAATAGCAATTCTTATGGTATCAAAAGGACATTATGAGCGTGCAATGGCATTAATTAGGCTTGCATTAGAAGAGATAAAGGAAGACTCTAAGTTATTTGTTTATTATGCAAAGTTGGTTGAAGCAGTTTCAGTTATAATGAGTAACACAATGCCGGAAGATGAAAGATCAGAAAAGTATCATAAAGTCATGAGTGAATTTAATGAGATTGCTGGGAGTCTGCGAGTGGAAAATAAAGAGATTAATGATTTGATTGACGAACTATATACTAAGAAAGTGAGGAAATAATTATGGCTAAATATTGTAATTCATGTGGAAATCGTTGTTCGGATAATGCTTCATTTTGCACAAGATGTGGCAGTCCGCTGGCAGGGATGCCTAATATAACAGGACAACCGAAGCCTGAAGTGCATCTAAAATCTAAACCTAAGTTCATCAGGTCAGATGGATCTGTTCAACAGAAAACAAATAGAAATTATTTAATAATAATTGGAGCGTTAATACTGGTAATTGCAGTGTTTTTTATCGGAAAATCACTGATTCATCCATCTATAAAAGGAACATGGGATATGACAGATGAAAATGGAACCTACGAGATTATTATTGATGATAGTACATTTAGTTTGACTTCAAAAGAAACAACGGAATCCGGATATGGGAGTAGCAACAGTGATACATATACTATTAATGAGATTGCAGATGATAAAATATGTTTTTCTGGAGGTCATGATATGTATAGTAATGAGTATCTCTGGTATAGGATCAAAGGAAAAAAATTGTATTTATACGATGAAATTGAGGAATATAACAACGACCAGCCGGAGTCTATTTATTATAGGAAGTAAAACGTGTATATACGATGATATAAAGGAGAAAAAATATGGCTAAATATTGCATAGGATGCGGCAACAGATGCACAGATAATGATAGTCGTTGCCCTAGATGCGGGATGGTATTGAATACGCAAAGAGTTCAACATAATAATTATAAATCAATGGAAGGAGAAAGAAGAAATCAACAAATAGGTGATTTAGATACGAAAAAGGAAGATGATTCTGGATGTATCATCGTTCGGGATAAAAATATTTCAAAAAAAATAATGATGATGGTAGCTGTTGTAGTGGTTGTTGTGGCAGCAGGTGTCTTTTCCTACCCGTATATAAAAGGTACAATTTCGTCTTATGGATTTAAGAATATAGAATATATTCAGGAGGATATCAAGTCAGAGGAGAATCATTATGCACTTGAGTCAATAACATCTTTTAAAATTATAAAGAATGAACGGGAAGACAGTGATATACGAAATGCTTCAATTGCAGTAGAATCAGAAGGAATCAATTATACTGCATCTAGGGAATTCGAAACGGTATATGTGAAATCAAAACCAACAAAGGGAGGCTGGTTTTTAAAATCTATAAAAAAAACAAAGGAAATTTATTCAGTTAAGCAGCCGTTGACGAAAGAATTTATTAAAAGTGATCTAACGGGACCGGATGAGGTTAAAGTTTATGATTCTAGAGAGTTGAGTGGAATTGGATATAATAGTTTTGATGAAATAAAAGATATAAAAATGAGTGTTGTCCGGGATCAAATTGATGAACTTGAAGTTGAAGCTCAGGCAGAGTTAGAAGATTCTGAGGATATATATGATGACAGGTTGTCTGAAGATGCAAGAGATGAATCCAATGCAATTTGTACGAAGGTGACAGCAAAAGGAGTGAAATATAGTGATGATGATTCGTGGCAATGGAAATATTCTTTGAAGATATTATATGTATTAGATACTGATTCAGATACCTGGGTTCCTAATTCGATTGAACAGGAGGATATTTCAGATTATAAGTCGGATTATTAATAAATTGATGAAAAATAAAAAGATCAGGAAGGAGATTTAACCAATGCAATATCAGGGGCTGAAGGGAGAAATCTATGATCTGGAGGAAAATCGGATTGCAGGTGGTGGAGAGGGCAGCATTTATGGAGTTGTAGGAGACTCTGATATTGTTGCAAAGGTTTTTAGAGAAGACAAGAGAACCTCATATCGTGAAGAAAAACTATGTTGTATGATACGTGAAGAAATGACAAATGAGCAAAGGAAATATATAACATGGCCATTAGATGTTATTTATGATCGAAACGGTTTTGTAGGTTATATTATGTCGAGGGTAAGTGATATGCAGTCTTTAACTGCGTTGTATAGTACGGAAAAATATGATTTAAAGTACCGTTTGTTTGCTGCTATTAATGTATGTGTGGCAGTGGAAAGAGTGCATGAGGCGGGACAAATTTGTGGTGATCTGAATCCGCAGAATATTTTGATTAATTTAAATGAAACGGATACAGCACATGCATTTCAGGTTATGTTAGTGGATGCGGATTCGTATCATTATGTGACAGAAGAAAAAGTATATCGGTGTGAAGTTGGACTGGCTGATTATATGGCACCGGAAATTCAAAAGAAGTTGGGAAATGGACGGACTCTTAGAAATGCCCCGTTACCGACGTATACAAAGCAGACGGACTTATTTGCGTTGGCAGTTCATGTATTTTGTTTGTTGATGAATGGATGTCATCCTTTTGCATGTGCAAAAGAAGAAAATGTTATTAATTCCAACATACAACAATTGCAGTCAGATTTTGCTATGCAATCAGTAGTTGCTCCGCAGCCAATTGATAATATAAAAAATGGATTTTTTCCGTTTTATGAAAAAAGACCGGGAATTGTTACACCTGTTTATGCTCCAGAATTTTCTTCTCTTCCTAATGAAATACAGAAATTGTTTGTTCAGACATTTGTGGACGGTTATTATGATCCATCTCAAAGAGTTATGGCAGAAAAGTGGATTAGTGTTTTGAAGCCGATGATTACATTGCGATTTATGACAAGTTTTGATACATGTGTTAAAGGGCATTTATATTTTAGTCATTTATCAAATTGTCCTTATTGTCAAATTGATAGAAGAATAGCAGATTTATTGCAGAAAACGGTGTCTTTTACTCCAAAGAATTCGAGTCCACAGCCTGAAGAAGAAACGCAAAGGTCAAATCAGACAAATGCCGCAACTGATCGACAGGATACAAATTTTAGAAATGCATACTATCAACATTTTCAACAGAATAATAATTATAATTCATACGAAGAAGATGATAGGATGAAAAAAGATAAAGCAATCAGCCATGCTTTGAAAATTATTTTTAAAATAGAAATGATTTTGGTGTTAGGTATATGTGCATGGGTATTATATTTGATCTTATCTGCAATGCATTGATTTTAACAATCCTATGTGAAATTGGCGAAAAGAAATACTGAAAAAAACGGAAAGAGTTGCAGGAAAGGGGTGTGATACAATAATAATCACATAGTAAAAAGAAAGGATGATGTATATGAAAAAGAAAACAGGACGCAGGATTTTGTCAGTATTTTTGGCAGTTTCCCTAATGATTACCAGTGTAATCTGTGGAACCTTTGCAGACTATTCTGCGACAGCACAAGCTGCAACACGGGATGAAGCCGTGGCGTGGGCAAATGCTCAGATTGGAAAGGGACTGGATTACGATGGAGCTTATGGAAATCAATGTGTAGATTTGATCAAGTATTATTATGATTATTTCGGTGTTGCAGGTTATGCTAAAGGAAATGCCAACGCATATATTACCAATGCGCTGCCGCCGGGATGGACCAGAGTATACGGAGATTATCAGCCGGGAGATATCGCCGTTTGGAAGGTGAACCACAGTTGCGGCACCTGCAATACGTCAGCATATGGTCATGTAGGAATTATTATATCAGCAGACAGTGTGGGATTTAATGCGGTTAATCAGAATTTCAACAATCAATCCTACTGTACACGAAACTGGTTTAATATTTCGGCATTAGCATGTGCTATTCGTCCGAGTTATACGAGTAATGTACCGGCACAGCCGGCAGTTCCTAATATTACCTTTGCCGACTTCAATCAAAATGGAGTCTGGGACACGAATGCGGAAATGTATGTTAAAGTAATGAATCCGGATAAACATACGGTTTCAACGGTAGGATGTTATCTTTATAATGCTAATGGAGACCTGATTAAGAATTATTCCGAAAATTGTGGTTTGTCTACGAGCTATGTGAACTATAATTGTAATCTGAATAATGATATGCAGATTACATTAACTCCGGGTACAACCTATTATTTTGAAATGTATGCCATTGTGGACGGACATGAATTTAAGGATTCCAGAAGGAGTTTCACTACTACAGGGCAGGCACCGGTGAAGGTAACACCAACTCCGATAGTAACACCAACTCCGACAGTTACGCCAACTCCGACAGTAACACCGACTCCGGTGGTAACACCAACTCCGACAGTTACGCCAACTTCGACAGTTACGCCAACTTCGACAGTAACACCAACTTCCCAGGGGAAGGTGACGCTGCCTCCACAGACTCAGGCTCCGGATAATCCTGGTAGTCAGCTTCCGGGTGATACACAGACAGACGGCAAATGGAATACCATTTATTTTGGAAGATATTGGCAGGATGATACCAATGGTGATGGAACTGCAGATAAAAAGGATGAAATGCAGCCAATTCAGTGGAGAATTCTGCGGCAGGATGGTAATTATGCATTGCTGTTAGCAGATAAGATTCTGGATTCGGGAAAGTATTACAAAGGTGAGGAGAGTTCCTGGGAAACCTCAGATTTAAGAAACTGGCTGAATTCTAATTTTTATGCGACGGCATTTAATGAGAAGGAACAAAAAGCAATTCAGGTACAGATATTGCAGAATGGAGATGGAAAGGATCCAATATTGTTGACAACGAATACAACAATGGACAAGGTATTTGTTCCATCCCATGATGATATGCTGCGTTCAGAATATGGATTTGGTAATGCTGCTTATAATGAGGCAGACAATGCCAGAATTGCTTCGAATACAAAATATACCGCAGGAAAACCGGGAATGTATTCCGGTACAGAATGCGCTGACGCATACTGGCTTCGTAATTCTTCTAATTCATTAAGCTCTGCGCAGGCTGTGATGACACAGGGAATATTAAGTCCTAGTATTTCGGTACAGACCATTTCAGGTGTACGGCCTATGATTTATGTGGATTTATCTGATCAGTCTTTATGGAAGTCTGGTGCGCAGGTTCGGTCAGGTAAAATGGGAGAAGCCGGAAGTATTAATGGAATCACGAGTACCAGTGATGGGAATTTCACATTAAGCGACAATTATTATCCGTTTGGAAAGGTGTCAACAGGAGATAATAATGTTACTCCAAAACCGGACCAGCCGGCAACAGATACACCGGCACCGAAACAGCCGGGTGGTTCTCCAACGCCGTCCGCATCAGATGAAACGAAAACAAGTGCCACTCCATTACCGTCTGCGTCAGCCAAGGCGGCAAAAACGGAATACAGAGTCAACATAGATGATGATGACGATATAAGTGCACCGGCAAAACCGGGTAAAGTGAAAATAAAAAAAGTTTCTGCATTGAAAAATGGAAAAGTGAAACTTACATGGAAAAAGCCGGCAAGGGCTAAATGGTATATTATCCAGTATTCTACAAAGAGAAACTTTGCAGGGGCAAAGGTAGGAATGGTATATGGAAAGAAAACAACGCTTCGCCTTAAGAAGAACAGAACCTATTATATCCGTATCAGAGCATATGCCTATGGAAATAGTGCTAACAATAATCAGGCGGTCAATGGAAAATGGAGTCAGGTGAAAAAAGTAAAGACAAAAGGATAGGAAATGGGAGCAAAGTGGGCACAATAACCACTTCACAGATATTTTACACAGATTTGACGTAAACAGGATAGCAGATTTTACTTCATAAATTTAAGATTAAGTCATCGTGAATAAAGCGATGGCTTTTTCTTTTGTCAGATTTCAGCTCAAACAAAGCAGGAGCTGCGATAAGATAGAGAGAAAATAATGGGTTTGGAGATCACTCTCCGGACCCCGTGGAGAGTAAATACAGAAAGGAATGTAGGAAAATGAAGGTGAAATTAAAAACATATCTCCATCATCCAGGTTCTCTGGTGGTGCTGCTGCTGACAATCCTGTCGGCGGTGATCACGGTATTGGCACTGGGATCGCTGATTGTTTACATTCTGGTAAAGGGAGTGCCTCATCTGACACCGGAGCTGTTTGCCTGGACGTACAATTCAGACAATGTGTCTATGCTGCCGGCGTTGATCAACACATTGCTGTTGACGATCCTTGCAATTGTGGTGGCAGGACCGCTTGGAATCTTTGCAGCGATCTATATGGTGGAATATGCAAAGAAGGGAAATAAAATTGTCGGATTTGTCCGGGTGACGGCAGAGACGTTGTCAGGTATTCCGTCAATCGTATATGGATTGTTCGGAATGTTGTTTTTCTGTACAGCACTTCATATGGGATATTCATTGATATCCGGTGCGCTGACGGTGGCGATCATGGTATTGCCGACGATTATGAGAACCAGCGAAGAAGCACTTCTGGCAGTGCCGAAAAGCTACCGGGAAGGAAGCTTCGGACTGGGAGCCGGAAAGCTTCGGACGGTATTCCGGGCGGTGCTTCCATCGGCAGTACCGGGAATTCTTTCCGGTGTGATCCTCTCCATTGGGCGTATCGTGGGAGAGACGGCTGCATTGATCTTTACGGCAGGTACAGTGGCGGCAGTTCCTAAGGTAAATGCCGGAATCAAAGGCTTCTTCGGTTCGTCGGTAAGAACCCTTTCCGTACATATGTATAACTTATCAAAGGAAGGTCTTCATACAGATCAGGCGTTTGCTACAGCAGTTGTATTGCTGGTATTTGTTATTGTCATCAATTTTATCTCTAACATTTTGGCCAACAAGCTGAAATCAAAGGTTTAATGAATGTGATCGACAGCATATTCTCTGCGTAAGCAGTTTTTGATATAAAAAGAAAATCAGTGTTTTTTAGAAAAGAGGAAAAGTTATGGATTCAGTATATTCAAATGTTGTGGTTGAGGCATCGGAGCATCCGGTATCTGCGGCAACAAAGTTTCATGTTGAGAAGTTAAATCTTCATTATGGCAGCTTTCACGCATTGAAGGATATCAATATTGATATTCCTCAGAATCGTATTACCGCATTTATCGGACCGTCCGGCTGTGGTAAGAGTACCTTTTTGAAATCCTTAAACCGGATGAATGATCTGGTGGAAGGATGCCGGATCGAGGGAACGGTTATGCTGGGAAATGAAAATATTTATGGGGATATGGATGTGAATCATCTCCGGAAGAGAGTTGGAATGGTATTTCAGAATCCCAATCCATTTCCAATGAGCATTTATGACAATATTGCATATGGACCGAGAACCCACGGAATCCATTCAAGACAGAAGTTGGATGCTATTGTGGAGAAGTCCCTGCGTCAGGCGGCAATCTGGGATGAGTTAAAGGATCGTCTTAAAAAGTCGGCACTTGGCCTGTCCGGTGGACAGCAGCAGCGTCTCTGCATTGCGAGAGCATTGGCAGTGGAACCGGAGGTTATTTTGATGGATGAGCCGACATCGGCACTGGATCCAATCTCTACCGCTCATATTGAGGAACTCGCACTGGAGCTGCAGAAGGATTACACTATTATTATGGTAACCCATAATATGCAGCAGGCAACTCGTATCTCCAGCAAGACGGCATTTTTCCTGCTGGGTGAGATGGTGGAATATAACGATACCGAGAAGCTGTTTTCTATGCCGGAGGATAAGCGGACAGAGGATTATATCACAGGACGTTTCGGATGATGGAGATTGTGGCGTATATGCCATAAAGATTTTAAAATAGCAGGTTATTGTTAATAAAGCAGTTCAAAAAAGAGGTGGCAGAGAAATGAGAACACATTTTGATAAACAGTTAAATAAATTAAATGATGAGCTGATCGAGATGGGAAGCATGATCGAAAAGGCGATTGAGCATACCATCAAGGCTCTGGTAACACAGGATATTGATCTGGCAAAATATGTCATTGATTCTGATGAGCAGATCAACCGTCAGGAAAGAGACATTGAGAGTCTTTGCCTGAAGCTTCTGTTGCAGCAGCAGCCGGTGGCAAGAGATCTCCGTCAGATTTCTTCCGCACTTAAAATGATCACGGATATGGAGCGGATCGGAGATCACGCATCCGATATTTCAGAGATCATCGTAACGCTTTTGAAGAAAGAGGAACCGTATATTAAGCATCTGGATCATATTCAGAGCATGGCAAAGGAGACTTCTGTAATGCTGGTGGGCAGTGTGGATGCATTTGTAAACCGCAATCAGCTTCAGGCGGCAGCTGTGATTGAGAAGGATGATGTGGTGGACGATCTGTTTCGCAAGGTTCAGTCGGAGCTTGTGCAGCTGATCCATGAAGATCCAAACTGTGGGGAGCAGGCGACGGATCTGTTGATGATCGCCAAATATTTTGAGCGGATCGGGGATCACGCAACCAATATTTCGGAATGGGTGATCTTTTCTCTGACAGGAGAGCATGTACATGGCAAGCTGATCCCGGAGGAGCAGACACAGTAGAAAAGGAGGTACTTATGATGAAAGCATATGAATGGATGTTAGATCATACAGATTGTCAGGTAAAAACAGTGGGTGGAGTGTGGCTGCTGATGCATATTACACGCTGGCTCGTTATGGGATGTGTTTTTGGTCTCCTTTTTTGCCTGGGCACGGGAAGCAGTGATTATCAGAATACCGTGGGCGCTGCCGGTGCAGTCTTTGCGCTGCTGCCGGGAGCTGCTTTTGGTATGGCTGTATTGTTGGGAAATGAAAAGACAATAAAATAGTACTTTAGTGTGTAAATGAAACGCATAATTTTGTGGATATAGCAAAGTTTGCGGGCTTAGAAAGGAATACAGATTTCTATGAAAAAATTATCCAACGTCATACACAGAACATAATGTGGTGCATACCGGCTGGCCCGAAACAGATATTATGATCCTGCCGGGAGTGGAGATCACAACCTGTCTGGGACATTTTAACATTTTTGGCTGTACCGGTGCGCCGTCCCAGCTTTTGGATATGATAAAAGAAGCCGGGGAGGAGGATATCTGGGAAAAAATGAAATCCACAATCTGGAAAGCGAACGTTATGAGGGCGCGACAGAACCATCGATTCCCGGAGACCCGGCAACGCTGGTTTATATGAATGGATTATCACCGGATCATTTAATGCAGGGAGTGGCAGCAGGTCATGTGATCGTCTGCCGTTATATCAGGGCAGAGGTGTCATTTTATTATCATGGCAGGCAGTTTCTGCCGGGAGACAGGATTGAGACAGGAAATGCAGCGGGGGATCTTTTGTATTGTAAAGGCTCGGTGACCGGTTTACCGGAGGAGGTTATGGTGGTGGGAGACAGTCCCACGGATATGGAATTTGCCCACAACAGTGGGGCGCTGGCAGTCGGAGTATTGTCCGGTGTGGGCAGCCGGGAGGAGCTGAAGGGGATGGCAGATATTTTAATTCCCTCTGTTGATGTGCTGGATCAGCTCAAAGCCATCTACACCGGCAAAACCACCGAATGGAAAGCCATTTACCGCTAAAGAATGAACCCGAAAACACCCATAATATTTCTTATGTCTTTAAAGTAGTGTAGTGATTTTTTCTCGAAAACAGATATTTCCGTGAGACCGTGATCGAAAAATTGACGCAGATCAGTAGGATTTCTGAAAAGTCTTTGCTTTGCAATGTTTCGATGAATACGTGTCTGGACGACTGAGCCTCCCTGGTGGGCTGAGCCTATTTCGGTGGGCACGCTCCCGCTACGTCGCACTACGCAATGGTGCATAACGCCACCAAAAACGTGGCGTAAACACCAGCGAGTGCGAAAGTGCCCTTCGAAACATCGGAATCCCACCGGGAGGCGAGTACGGGAAGACACGTTCATCAAACATCGAAACAGCAAAGCAATTAGACTTTTCGAAATCCGTAAGTGACAAGACAATTTTTCGATCATTGTCCACGGATATTCAATTATTTCAAGGAAAAATCAGATCCACAGTTGTCAAACATAAGAAATATTATGGGTGTCCTCCTAAGTAAAGACGTGGTGAAAAGGAAGTAAAATTTTTTACTTACATTTTACATAACCCCCATATAAGCTTTACAAGTGCTTGTTATGATGATTAAGAAGTAAAAAAGAAGAGTTGATAAAAGCACGTAAAGAAGATGGAGGAACGTATATGAACAGTTCGGTTCAGATCGCATTTGGACTATTGGGAGGGTTGGCATTATTCCTGTTTGGAATGAACATGATGAGCGAGTGTCTGCAGAAGGCAGCAGGCGAGAAAATGAAATCAATTCTGGCACTTTTGACAAAAAATCCGATACTTGGAGTTTTGGCAGGCGCATTGACCACAGCAGTTTTACAGAGCAGCAGTGCGACAACTGTTATGACGATCGGATTCGTCAGCGCAGGTCTGATGAATCTGCCACAGGCAATTTCTATTATATTAGGTGCTAATATCGGCACCACCATGACAGCACAGATCATTGCATTTAAGATCAGTGATTATATTTATGTGCTGATTTTTGCCGGATTTATTGTTTCTTTCTTATGTAAATCCGAGAAGGTGAAAAACATCGGACAGACCGTTTTTGCATTTGGTGTTCTTTTCTTAGGGATTGAGACTATGGGAGATGTAATGAAGCCGCTGGCCGGAAGTCCGGTCTTTACGGCAATGATCGCAAAGGTGGCTGATATCCCGATCCTAGGCGTCTGTGTGGGAACATTAATGACACTTGTTGTACAGAGCAGTTCTGCGACCATTGCGGTTTTACAGAATTTTGCAGAGCAGGCAGGACCAAACGGAGCAAGTATCCTTGGCCTGGCAGGAGCGATTCCGATCCTGTTAGGTGACAATATTGGTACAACGATCACGGCATTACTGGCAAGTCTCGGACAGAGCAGGGATGCCAAGCGTACAGCTCTGGCACATTGTATGTTTAATGTCAGCGGAAGCATGATCTTTATCTGGTTTATCCATCCGTATGCAAAGCTGATACAGTATATTTCCCCGAAGGGACCGGAGGTGGAGGTGATCTCCAGGCAGATTGCCAATGCCCATACAGGGTTTAACCTGATCATGACTATTTTATGGCTGCCACTGATCTGGCTTCTGGTAAAGATCGTAATGTTTATTATACCGGGAGATCAGAAAGAGAAAGAGGCATCACAGCCAATGTATCTTGATAATAATCTGATCAACCAGCCGACAGCAGCACTTCGTCTTGTTTCCCAGGAAGTGATCCGGCTGAGTGGCATTGTGAAAGAAATTATCACGGGGATAGCGGAGGTATCTTCTCTTAAAGACAGAGAATATAAGGAGAAGCTGCAGCAGAAGATTCAGACGGTTCAGAGTCTGGATGACAGAATCACGGAGTATCTGGCCAATCTGTTTTCTGCAGGTGTGTTGACGGAGGAGCAGGCAACCCAGACTGCAGGGATTATGTATGTACTCAGTGACGTAAACCGGATCTCGCTGCTTTGCGGTGATATTTTATCGGTCTTTTCGGAAGAAGCACAGAAAACGAAAAAGTCCGTACTTTCCAAGGATGCGGCAAGGGATCTGGAAAAGAGCCTGAAGCTGATCGGAGATATGTATGACGCTTCTTTGAAGGTTATGGAGACCGGAGATAAGGATAAGGCGGCAAAGATCATTAAGAAGAGAGACAAGGTGCTGGAGCTGGATCTAAAGCTTCGCAAAGATCATATGAAGCGTGTCAGCACCGGTAAATGTAAGGCTGCATTGACGTCTTCATTTAATAAGATTCTTCACAGCATTGACCGTATAGGAAACAGCTGTGTGAATATTGCAGATGCTGTCATGGAATCGGTGGATTTCGGGTATTTTAATTGATGTGGTTGTATGGTACAATTACTCCAAAATCAGGAAGGCGGGATAATTATGGCTTTGATTTATATTGTAGAGGATGACAAAAATATCAGTGAGATTGAGAGCTTTTCATTAAAAAATGCGGGTCACGAGACCAAAGAATTTGCTGATGGAAAGTCTTTTTCCAGAGAGATTATGGAAAAAAAGCCGGATCTGATCCTGTTAGATGTTATGCTGCCGGATGAGGATGGTCTGACGATTTTAAAAAAGCTTCGGGAGAGACGGGAGACACGGAAAATACCTGTCATTATGGTGACGGCAAAAACCACGGAGCTTGATAAGGTCAAGGGGCTGGACAATGGAGCTGATGATTATATGACAAAGCCGTTTGGTGTGATGGAGCTTGTTTCCCGTGTGAAGGCACTGCTTCGCCGTGTGGGAGATCAGGATTCGGAGAAAATTATGCGGATCGGGGATCTGGTGATTGATGATGAAAAGAGAAAGGTATTTGTGGAAGACAAGCCGGTAGAGCTGACCTATAAGGAGTATGAGCTGCTTCATTATCTTGCCCAGAATCAGGAGATCGTACTTCCGAGAGACAGCATTATGGAGCATATCTGGCATGCAAACTGTGAGATTGAGTCCCGTACACTGGATGTGCATATTAAAACACTGCGTCATAAGCTGGGAGATGCCGGAAAGTATATTAAGACAGTCCGTAATGTGGGATATTGCATGAATCTGGTTTAACAAATGGAGGAGGGCTGAGGATGAAACGGCGGATCAATTTTATGTGTATCATATTAACAGTTATCACCATATTGGAGACAGTGGCACTTTCTGCCACTGTCTTTTATGGGATTTTGACCAAGGAAGTGATCGAGGATCTGAAAAACTCTGCCGATGTGATGATCGAGTCAGATGCATGGAATATTGTCTCGGATCCGGATCATGCAGATATGAGAGAAATTCCCAAAAGGATCCGGATCACGCTGGTGGGACCGGATGGCCAGGCAATCTGTGACAATTATGCAGATGTTAAGGATATGGGAAATCATAAAAACCGTCCGGAGATCAAGGCTGCATTTGCAGATGGGGAGGGAAAGGCTGTCCGTAATTCCCAGACTATGGGGAAAAGCGCATTTTATTATGCTGTCCGTCTGGACAATGGAGATGTACTTCGTATTTCCAAGGAAGTAAGCAGTATGACAGGCATTCTGATCAGTACGGTGCCAAGACTTGTGGCTCTCAGTATCCTTTTGTTTGCAGCATGCGTTTGGTTGTCCCATGCATTGACAAAGAGTATCGTAAAGCCTATCGAGGAGCTGGCACAGAATCTGGATGGGCCGGCCATGTATCATGTATATGAGGAGCTGGAGCCATATGTCACAACCATACGAACCCAGCATGAGGACATTATCCGAAATGCCAATATGCGTCAGGAATTTACTGCCAATGTTTCCCATGAGCTGAAAACACCGTTGACGTCGATCTCCGGTTATTCGGAACTTATTGAAAACGGTATTGCCACCGGGGATGATGTACAACGCTTTGCAAAAGAGATTCACAAAAGTTCTAATCGTCTGCTGGCACTGATCAATGATATTATTCGTCTGTCTGAGCTGGATGTGACCACGGAGGATATCATGGAGGAACTGGATATCAGCGAGATGGCAGCCAATAGCGTAGAAATGCTTCAGATGGCAGCCGAGAAACATCAGGTCCGCATTTCCTTCTCCGGGGAGAAGCAGCTGGTTATGGCAAACCGGCAGATGATGGATGAGTTGATCTACAATCTCTGTGACAATGCGATCCGTTATAACAATCCGGGAGGCAGAGTGGATGTTTCGGTGTACCGTGAGGTTGACCGGACTGTGCTGGAGGTTAAGGATAACGGCATTGGTATTCCGGAGAAGGATCAGGAGAGGATATTTGAACGATTTTACCGGGTGGACAAGAGCCGTTCCAAGTCTACGGGAGGTACCGGTCTGGGGCTCGCGATCGTGAAGCATATCATCGCACTGCATGATAATGTGCGTCTGGAGCTTCGCAGTAAGCTGGGCGAGGGAACCACAGTGTATGTGTATTTTCAAGAGGTGGGAGCAGTATAAAGTATAGTGTTTCATAATTGTAAAAACAGCTATAATCATAGCTGTTTTTTGTTATACTATATTATTGAATTAGTCATTAGAACATGGTAATATAATTTGAAATAATACAATTTGAATATAACTTATTAGAGAAAGGAAAAATCATGAAAAAGATAATAACGGTATTAGCAATTGTGGTGTGTTTAGAAATATTCCAGGTCGCATATGTCTCTGCTGAAGATGAGTATAAAATGTGTGCGGATGGTTCTTTAAGTGTATCGGTTTCTTGTAAGGAAGATGATGAAATTACAATGAAATGCAATCAGGAAGACGTGTTTTCTTATCAATATAGTGGATATACATCTATTTCATTAGGTGCATATAGTTCGTACTCAAAAAATTACACAATAAATATTAAAAAAGAAGGAACATACAAGGTTGAGATTGATAAAAATGGAATTCTTATAGGAAAAAGAGATATTACGGTTTTTGAAAAGCACAATTATGGAGAAGAAAAGATAACCAAGAAGCCAACTTGTACGCAGGATGGAAAGTTGGAATATGAATGTATTAATTGCGGGAACAAAAAGACGGAAACAATATCGAAATTGGGACACAATTATGGAGAAGAAAAGATAACCAAGAAGCCAACTTGTACGCAGGATGGAA